>ERZ779656.1072-NODE-1072-length-15942-cov-2.060930_pt1 | contig 15942 bp, 9 predicted proteins | sample MGYA00511102_ERZ779656 | MGnify/ENA primary metagenome ERZ779656 (study PRJEB29588, sample SAMEA2143980) | human gut metagenome | biome: human gut; feature: human-associated habitat; material: faeces | place: Denmark | collected 2008/2010 ... | reverse complement strand
GTCTGAAACGTGCCTGGGACAGACTCGATATTATCTACGAAGAGACTGAAAGCCTGTTCAAACGTAGCGTAGCGTCCAGAGAAATCTGCGAATTGCGTAATATGGTGAATGTGGGTTATCTGATTATGCGTCAGGCAATGGAGCGTAAGGAGAGTCGCGGATTGCATTATACGATTGATTATCCGCACGTGAAGAAATGATTATGAAAACATTGATTCGGACCTTTATTCTTTTCTTCTGCATAACGGGACTAGCTTCCTGCTATGCAGGTATTCCACTGAAAAGCGGAAAATCAGAAAATAACCAGACTTATGAAGTCAGTTATCTGTTCGAGCACGACGGAGTGAAAGTGTACCGTTTTCTCGATCTGGGAAACTATGTGTATTTCACGACCCGGGGAGATGTAACCAGTATCAAGAATGATTCAACAAGAAAAAGGACAATTACTATTTATAAAGACAGTATACCAAACCGATAACGAAAAGAGGCTGGGTGACAAATTTTATTCCGAAAGAGAGTATCAAGAAGATCTGGGACCGGTTCTATAAGTCGGATCTCTCCAGAGGTAAGGATAAGAAGGGAACAGGACTCGGGCTGGCGATCGTAAAAGAGATCATACAGGCACACAATCAGACGATCAATGTCGTAAGTACCGTAGACGTCGGAACTGAATTTGTCTTTACTTTAAAATATCATTCAAAAAAACAAGAGGCTTCCTCAAATTATATTTTTGAGTTTGGCCTCTTATTTTTTTATCTTTATATGTTTCTTTTGCACTCCTCAAAGAAACTATACTATACACTTATGAGAATATAATACACTTCAATACACCGCATATTTATCTATAAATCAAATGTTTAAATAGTAAAAGCCTATAAATACGAATATCACTGCCTCTTCTAAAATCATTCCCTAATATCACCCTCTTAAAAACATGTTCTTGAGCATGTGTACACTTCTTTGAGAATATAGTAAACGCTTTCCTGTCTTTCATCTCATACTTTTGTTCACAGAAATAATCACTAATCGAAATATTATGGATATAGCTAAAAGATGTGAGCAGAACCCCCTACTGGCTCCAAAAGATTTAAAAGCGGGAATCAACGGAATGGAAATTACATGTTTGTTAAATCCCGGAGTTTTCAAATATCAAGGCAAAATTTGGTTACTTTTGCGCGTCGCAGAGAGACCTATACAGAAAGAAGGAATTATCAGTTTTCCTATATATAATGAAAAAGGAAAAATAGAAGTGGTTTCGTTTTTAAAGAATGATCCCGATTTGGATGCTTCAGACCCACGCGTTATCGGTTACAAAGGAAAGAATTATCTGACTACGATGTCTTACTTACGATTGGTTTCAAGTACCGACGGTATTCACTTCAAAGATGAACCGGAATTTCCACCTATTTTCGGAAAAGGAGAGCTGGAAGCATTCGGTATTGAGGATTGCCGTGTTGCAACAACCGAAGATGGTTTTTACCTTACTTTCACAGAAGTATCATCGGTAGCTGTAGGGGTCGGACTGATTCACACCAATGATTGGAAAAACTATACACGGCATGGAATGATATTCCCACCGCATAATAAAGATTGTGCATTATTCGAACAGAAGATAGGCGACAAGTATTTCGCTCTTCATCGCCCGAGCAGTCCCGAACTTGGCGGCAATTATATATGGTTGGCAGAATCGCCCGACCGCTTGCATTGGGGAAACCACAAATGTGTGGCAACCACTCGTGACGGAATGTGGGATTGCGCACGTGTAGGGGCAGGGGCAGCTCCAATAAAGACAGAAGAAGGCTGGCTGGAGATTTACCATGGAGCCGATTTTAATCACCGTTATTGCTTGGGGGCTTTATTACTCGATTTAAATGACCCGTCGAAAGTCATTGCAAGAAGCGAAGAACCGATCATGGAACCTATCGCCGCTTATGAGCAAACAGGTTTCTTCGGGAATGTAGTTTTCACTAATGGGCATTTGGTGGACGGCGATACGATAACCATGTATTATGGAGCAAGCGATGAAGTGATTTGTAAGGCAGAGCTTTCCATTTCAGAGATATTAAACGTATTAAAACAGACACAAAAGAAGTAATGAATAAACTGAAAAAAGAATATCTGTTCTTTAAGCAACAGGAACCTAACATGAGAACACTGTTGGTTACCAATATGCTTTATGCATTGGTACTACCGATAGTAGAAATCTTTGTGGGAGCCTATATCATGAGGAACACGAGCGATCCGGTGATGGTTGCTTTTTATCAGCTGGCAATGTATATAGGCATCATTACTACCTCTCTTGTTAACGGCTATCTGCTAAAGAAATACAGTGTGAAGACACTTTATTCGATAGGAATCCTGGTAAGTGGCATTTCCATGTTCGGTATGATGACTATCAAGTCACTTGGCTTCGTCGAACTTGGTCTGGCCGGCTTTTTAATGGGAGCAGCTTCTGGTTTCTTCTGGACCAACCGATACCTGCTAGCTCTCTATAATACCAACGACAACAGCCGTAACTATTTCTTCGGACTAGAGTCTTTCTTCTTTTCTATTACCTCCATCGGTGTTCCTTTAATTATAGGCGCATTTATCAGCCAGATAGATGGAAAAGAAGTTTTCGGATTCCTCTTCAATATCAATACCTCTTACTGTGTAGTTACGATGGCAGCAGTAGTCATTACCGTTATCGCCTGCATGACACTGTGGAAAGGTAAATTCGAGAACCCCAAAGAAACGAACTTCCTCTATTTCCGCTTCAACATACTTTGGAAAAAGATGCTTTGGCTAGCCGGATTGAAAGGAATGGTTCAAGGTTTTTTAGTAACGGCACCGGCTATATTAGTATTGAAGCTGGTAGGAGATGAAGGAGCGTTAGGATTGATTCAGGGAGTTAGCGGAGCACTGACTGCTGTCCTGGTGTATGTATTAGGACGTATGGCCCGCCCGCAAGACCGTTTGAAAATATTTGTAGGAGGACTAATCGTATTCTTTGTCGGTACACTATTCAACGGTATTCTCTTCTCTGCTACGGGAGTGATCCTTTTCGTCCTTTGCAAAGTGATATTCCAGCCTTTGTTCGACCTGGCTTACTTCCCCATTATGATGAGAACAATTGATGCAGTTGCAAAGATTGAGAATAGAAACGAATATGCATATATCCTAAGCCATGAGTTCGGCCTTTTCCTTGGAAGAGCTTTCGGTTTACTACTGTTTATCTTCCTTGCTTATTGTGTATCGCAGGATTTTGCATTGAAATATGCGCTGGTGATTGTTGCCGGATTACAATTAGCGGCATATCCTTTAGCTAAGAATATTACTAATCAAACTGATACTATCGAACATGAAAATGACAAGTAAAGGTGTTTTTGTACTTATGACCGTTTGTTTCCTGGCATCTTGCTCGGGCAACGGAAATAACTTTGGTGAAAAGGTAAAACAGGTTTCCATCCATAGGATAGACTCTATGCCTGATATGCCTGAAACTTATAAAATGCTGGACTGGAAGCAAAAAGCCCAAAAGTATGACCAGTTTATCTTTGACTGGAATAATAAAAGCGAAGTCGGACCATTAATCTGGTTAGATGATGCCCGCAGAAATATAGACCAGACTACATTTGGCTTATATACTGCCATTAAAGATATTCGTCAGGGAAAGAATGCCAATAACGGAGAGTTCCATGAAAGTCTGAACTCATTGGCAGCTATTCTTGGTGCCGGCCTTGTAGGGATTGACAAGACGAATCAAGACGGATATAACTATGTAAAAATGGTGCAGAATTATTTCAATTCTGATAACGGCTGGAATATAGTCATGAACAATACGACTCCGTCAGTAGCCCTTTTAGGAGGAGGCTATGGCCGCGACTGGTGGTATGATGTATTACCCAATGCCTTATATTATGCTATTTGCGATGTTTTCCCCAATGTAGACGGGGCAGAGAAGATACAAAAAAGTATTGCGGAGCAGTTTGTTAAAGCAGATTCCGTATTGAATGGAAATTACGACTATTCTTATTTTGACTATGCACAAATGAAAGGAATGGTTAATAATATTCCATTGCAACAAGACGCCGCCGGTGGGCATGCTTATGTATTGTTGTGTGCTTATCATAAGTTTGGTGATCCACGTTATCTGCAACATAGTAAAAGTGCCATCGAAGCCCTGCTTGCCCAGAAAGAAAGCCGTTTTTACGAGGCTCTTTTACCACTCGGAGTTTATACGGCAGCCTATTTGAATGCAGTAGAGGGAGCCAACTATGATGTAGCCAAACTTCTTGATTGGGTATTTGACGGATGTAAAAGCCCTACAGGAAGAACCGGTTGGGGAATTATTGTAGGAAAATGGGGTGACTATGATGTAAGCGGTCTGCAAGGAAGTATCACAGACGGCGGAGGATATGCATTCCTTATGAACAGTATCAAACCCGCCTGGCCTTTCATTCCGATGGTGAAATATCAGCCTCAATATGCAAAAGCTATCGGCAAGTGGATGTTGAACAATGCAAGTGCATGCCGTTTGTTCTATCCGGGAGAAATAGATGAAACACATCAATGGGCTCCGGAATTGAAGGACATTACTTATGATAATGTTTCTTATGAAGGTTTACGAAAAACGGATGACTATGGAAAAGCATCGTTAAAAGGGGTTAGTCCGGTTGCAATCGGCGATGGTCCCAAATGGATAAAAGGTAATCCGACGGAGAGCATGTTCAGCGTTTACAGTTCTTCTCCTGTTGGTATTTTAGGGGCCATTGTTTGTCAAACGAATGTGGAGGGTATCCTCCGGCTGGATTGTAATGTCACAGACTTCTATACAGAGAAACCTTATCCGGTCTATCTCTATTATAACCCTCATAAAGAGACCAAAACCATTACTTATCAAGCTACCCAACCATGCGATTTGTTTGATATTGTTGCCAAAGAATATATAGCAAAAAATATAAAGACAAATGGCTCCGTTGAGATCCCAGCCAACGACGCAAGAGTAATTGTGGAACTTCCTGCCGGAACAGAATTAGAACTGAAAGATGGTAAGATTATCGCGAATAAACAAAATATCATTTCATATAATTAAATCTAAGTGTATAAACTATGAGTAAGCATTTATTATTATTCATTCTTATTCTTGCTGTTTGCACAAATGTCTTTGCACAGCAAACCAAGAGTATTTCGGGTGTGGTATACGACAGTAATACCGGAGAGGCTTTAATTGGAGTTTCTGTTCTTGAAGTGGGAACGACCAATGGTACTATCACTGATTTTGACGGTAGATATACATTAAAAGTATCGTCAAATAAAGTTTCATTCTCGTATGTCGGTTTTAAAACTGAAATTGTAAACGTAACAAATAGCGGAACGTACAATGTAAATCTAGTGTCTGATAATAAATTGGATGAGGTTGTAGTTATTGGTTACGGTACTCAAAGAAAGAGTGACCTTACCGGTGCTTTGGCTTCTATAAGTAGTAAGGATATTAAGAACTATGCAGTATCCAATGCATCCGAACTACTTACAGGTAAGGCAGCCGGCGTATTTGTTGCCGCCAGTTCCGGCCAGCCGGGATCGGATGCAGTGATCCGCGTGAGAGGTTTAGGGACCGTCAATGACAACAATCCATTGTACGTAGTTGATGGACAGTTCATGGATAACATCAGCAGCCTGAATCCATCTGATATTGAACGTATGGAAGTATTAAAAGATGCTTCAGCCTGCGCTATCTATGGTTCGAGAGGTTCTAATGGAGTAATCCTCATTACTACCAAGGGAGGGGTGAAAGGTGAAACGACTGTAACATTAGATGCTTATGTAGGTGTAAAAAACAGTTATAAAGCATTGAACATGATGAACAGCGACCAATACTACAACTTCATCATGAAAGCGTATGAAAATGATGCAAGCTTTCAAAACTCAATGAAGGATAAGTTTACCAATCAGTATCAGAAAGGTTATAATACCAACTGGTGGAATGAAGTAACCCGTACAGCTTTCAACCAGAACTATAATCTAAGCATCCGTAAGGGGACAGATAATTCGAGATCTTCTTTAAGTTTAGGATATGTAGACGATCAGGGTGCAATCATCACTACTGAATTCAAAAGACTTTCACTTAAAGCGAATCTTGAATATGATATTAACAAATTTATCACTGTTGGCGCCAATGTCAATCTGGCAAAGATAAGAAAACGTGACGCAGGAGCAATTCCTTCATTCGATTTCATTCAAAAAGCTGATCCTTTTACCCCTGTTATCAGCCCGTTGGTAGATCCGTCTTCTGAAAATTACGAATATAACAAATATGCGCCTACCGAGTGGTCTTACGACCCTAATCCGGTAGCCATGCTCGAACTTCCTAATAGATACAATGACATATTCAATGTATTTGGTAATGTGTTTGCCCAAATCAAATTGTATAAAGGATTGAGCTATCGGGTACAGTATAGTTTCGAAAGATACCATGATACTTTCAAAGACTTCCGTCCTGTCTATTCGTCTACTTTTTCGGAAGATAACTTAGCGAATCAGGAAAGTAAATATAATAAAGAAACTCAATTGAATAATAATAGCGCTGTTACTTCTAATTATCAGGTGGAACAACGCCTTAACTACAACACGACAATAGGCAGGCATAAACTGGATGCAATGGTTGCCATGACTTATGAGAAGAACAGCAGCGAAGGCATTAATGCATTTAAGAGAAAGGCTTTAGGTAACGATGAAATCTATCAGATACTTGATGCACAAACAGCTGGAGATAACACCTCGGGAGGTAAAGAAACATCTTCTATGTTGTCGTACTTGGGACGTATCAACTATGTATATGATGACAGATACCTTGCTACAGTCAATTTCCGTGCCGACGGTTCTTCAAGATTTGCCAAACGTAACCGTTGGGGCTATTTCCCATCAGTTTCATTAGGTTGGAGAGTGAGCAATGAAGAATTCTTTAAGAACCTGAACATTGAAAATACAATTTCCAATTTAAAACTGCGTGTAGGTTGGGGACAGAATGGTAACCAACGAATCGACAGAGACGCACCTCTTACGTTAATTGGTACCAATAATGAAAATCAATGGTACTTTGGAAACGGGTACTCACAAGGTTACGTCCCGACTTATGTGGGAAATGCAGATATTAAATGGGAAACCAGCCAGCAAACCAATGTCGGTTTAGATATGTCTTTCTTTAAAAACAGCCTTGATGTTAGCATGGACTTTTATGTAAAGAAAACAAGTGACATGTTGCTGAATATGCCTATTCCTTCTTTTGGCGCCTTCCCTAACAGCCCCTTCTTTAATGCGGGAGACTTGAAGAATACCGGTTTTGAAATAGTAGTCAACTACCGTAACCAGATAGGAAAAGACTTTAATTACAATGTAGGGCTGAACATGTCTACTTATAAGACAGAAGTAACCAAACTTACATCGGAATATTTGAGTGGAAATACTAGCCGTACGTATGTAGGAGGTCCTATCGGACGTTTCTGGGGGTACAAACAAATAGGAATATTCCAGAATCAGGAAGAGATAGACAATTATGTGGATAAAAATGGTACCAAGATTCAGCCTAATGCACAACCGGGTGATTTTAAGTTTGCCAAATTAGGAGAATCAGGCGAATTGAACGATGATGATGACCGTACTTTTATCGGTGATCCTAATCCGGACCTCATTTATGGTTTCAACTTAGGATTCAGTTATAAGAACTTTGATGTAAGTATGGCATTCCAGGGAACTATTGGAAATGACATCTGGAACGTTGCTAAAGGAAGCCTTGCTTCAGCAGGACGCCAGAATGCGTTGGCGGATGCTTACACAAAAGCATGGACAAAAGACGGGGATTTGGATGCTGTATATCCACGCATAACCAACTCTGACTCTAACAATAATATGAGAGGTTCTTCTTTCTATGTGGAGAACGGTTCTTACCTGCGTTTGCAGAATATGCAAATAGGTTATACACTGCCGAGTCACATTTGCCAGAAGAGCAAACTGTTTTCAAGTTGTAGATTCTATGTGAGCGGTCAGAATATATTTACTTTAACCGGTTATTCCGGACTTGATCCGGAACTGGGTATCAATAACCCATTGGATATGGGAGTGGATACTACACGTTATCCGTCTTCACGTACATTCACTTTTGGAGTTAATTTGCAATTTTAAATCTAGCTAAAAAGACATTACATTATGAGAAAAATATTATTTATAATATGCTGGGCTCTTGCCGGAGTGGGGTTGTATAGCTGCTCTCTCGACGAACCAAGTTATGGTAAAACCACAAGCGATAATTATTATCAGAAGGAAAGCGATATTGAACAAGCCTTGACAGGAGCTTATCTTCAATTACGTACAACTTGGAATGAATATGCATTAAATCATTATTTTGTAGGTGATTGCAGCACTGATGATGCTCTAAAAGGAGGAGGAAATGACGGTGACCGTGCCGAAGTACGCGACTTGTCCGACTTTACGATCTACACAACCAATGGTGAAGTAGGACGTCGTTGGGAGATTCTGTACAGATTAATCAATCGCTGTAACGATGTGATTTATTATGCTCCTGATGCAATAGGAAACGAAGAACTATTGAAACGTTATGCAAACGAGGCTAAAGCATTGAGAGCATTCGGGTACTATTGTCTGGTCACTACATTCGGAGAAGTGCCTCTAATCACTACGCCGATGCAACCCGCTGAAATACTGCAAATACCCCGCTCCCCATTGGAGAAGGTATATGAATGTATTGTAAATGATTTAACTGATGCCTCCGCACTTCCTGCAAAAGGAGATTACTCTGAAGATGATGCTTATCGTGCAACACGTGGCTTTGCTAAAACAATGCTTGCTAAAACATACATGTTCAAAGGTGATTTTACCTCTGCCGAAACGGTACTTCATGATATTATTGAAGTAGACAAAGACTATACATTGTTGAGTGATTACGGCATGAACTGGCGCACTGAATATGAAAACAGTTCGGAATCAGTATTTGAGATTGCCAACAAAGTATATGACAAAAACATAGCCACAGGTACCAATGTCCCTCACTTCTTCACAAGCAGACGCATCTCCGGTTATCAAGGATATGGATTTCACGTACCAACCCAAGATCTCCATGATGCCTTTGACGCAGATGACCCACGTATTACTTATGTATTCACACAAACCGGTGATAGATATAAAGGTGATACTGAAGCGCAGGACAATGCTGAATCTCCAAGCGGTTATCATGATTACAAGATGACTGTGCCAGCAGTAGAAAAAACAGGTTTCGACGTCTGGATGATTAGTTACAACATTCGTTTGATCCGTTATTCCGATGTTCTCTTGATGTATGCCGAAGTATTAAACGAAAATGGAAAACCAGGGCTTGCACTTCCTTACCTGAATGATGTAAGAGAAAGAGCCCGCAAAACTAATCCGATAGATCCGAGAAGAGATCAACAGGCGTATATCCCTGCTACAACAACTAATACACTGCCCGACATAACAGAAACCGACCAAGAGCGTCTGAAAGAAATCATCTGGAAGGAACGCCGTTGTGAATTAGCGATGGAAGGATGGAGACGGGATGATCTGATGAGACAAAAACGTTTCGGAACCGTTATGCGTGCTTATGCAACCAAATATAATACCTCGAAAGGTGCCAATTTTAGAGACGACAGAGATTATCTGTTTCCGATACCGCAAGGTGAAAGGGATAAGAGCAACAATATTCTTTCCCAAAATCCGGGTTTTTAATATGAATAAAATGAGGGGGCGGATTATAAAATCCGCCCTTTTTTAACAACCAACTGACCATGAAAAAGACATTATTATTTCTCGTAGCAGGTTTTTTCTTTCTCAACAACCTGCCGGCACAAAAGCCGATAGAGCAAAAAGAGATCCGCTTAGTACAGTATATGCCCAATATACCTTTCCCCTATAAAATGAAAAACTGGAAAGATATAGCCACGAAACAGGACAGACTATTTTACGATTTCAACGCCAAAGGACAGAACCTGCCTCTTATCTGGTGGGACGATTCGCAAGTAAACTTTCCATTCCGTACTTTCGGACTTCCAAGCTACGTAGATAAAAGACGGTTAGGAGGAAATTCTTATGAATCTCTTCCCACTATGGGCTCACTCATTAGTGCAAGTCTGATAGGAGTAGACAAAAGCAATGATGACGGAAAAGATTATGTATCAATGATACGGCAATTCTTCAACAAGAAGAATGGAACCAATCTTATATTGAACGGACTCGACAGGAAAGCCGGAGAAAGTTTCTGGTATGAGATATGGCCGGCAATGGCTTATTCAATGCTGGTAGATTTATATCCTCAAAAAACAGAGATGCAGGAGCCGATGAAGATCACTGTCGACAATTGGCATGCTGCTATCCAGGACTTAAGTGAAGGTAGAGAATATCTGGACTTCAACTTCACCGCCTTCAACTTTAAGAACCGTAAAGGGTATCATAATAAAATATGGCGCGAGCCGGATGCAGCCGCAGGACTTGCTTGGTTGCAATACATCTCCTGGATTAAATACGGAGATAAAAAGTATCTGAATGCTACACGCCAATGCATGGCATTCTTGCAAAACCGTCCCCAGAAAGAAGGTACTTTCTATGAGATAATGATGCCCTATGGGGCTTATCTGGCAGTGCGCATGAATGCGGAACTTGGAACTACTTATGATGAGCTGAAAATGCTGAACTGGTGCTTCGACGGTAATAATTCAGACCGTGACGGATGGGGAGTGATGTGTGAGCGTTGGAACAAATACGACGTACACGGATTGGTAGGACAAAAAAAGGATGAACAATATGCTTTTGCCATGAACACCTTTTCACAAGCTGCCGCACTTGTCCCAATTGTAAAATACAACCCGGCTTATGCTTCCACAATAGGCAAGTGGATGCTGAACCTGGCAAACGCCTGCCGCTTATTTTATGCAGACGAGCACCCCCGCAACCGTCAGTCGAGTTCTATCTGGGAAGGTGATCCTCAACACGTCATTTGTTATGAAGGATTGAGGAAGGACTTGTATCATGGCAATCACTTTGAACCGTTCCAGGGATTATTGTCCGATGAGGGTCCCTATGCTATTGGGGATCAAGTAAAAACCATGTCTTCAGCTACAGATATTTGCTTGTATGGCTCGGCCTGGGTGGGTATGCTAGCCTCTATTGTAGATACTACTAATGTGGAATGTATTCTTCAATTGGATTGTAATGTCACAGACTTTTATTCCACAAGAAAATATCCTACTTATCTTTTATTCAATCCTTATTTTGAAGCCAAAGAGGTAACTTTGAATCAACACTTTACGGAACCTACGGACTTGTACGATCTGGTATCCAAAAAATACATAAAGAAGAATTGTACCGGCGAAACAAGCATTATCCTGAACCCGGACAATGCCGTAACTATTGTTTGTATTCCTGCTTCCGCTAAAAAGACAAAGAAACATGGTAAATTGATTGTTGACGGTGAAATCGTAGATTATCGTTTGTAATTCGGATTGACTATTCCACAATTGTATAAATCCTCCGTTACCGATGAAAATATGCGCGGAATAAAATAAATTCCTTATATTTGCTATTATCCTAACCGTATAAATAACATTCATTTACATGAGAAACATCTTATACGCACAATTATTTTTTATTCTGATTATTGCATTTGTCACTTCCACAAAGTCTTATGCTTTTAATGTGGCAAAACACATATCAAATGTTAACGGACTGACAAATAATTCAGTAAACTGTATTTTGGAAGATGCAGAACATACAATCTGGATTGGGACATGGGATGGACTGAATGCATATAATGGAAGAGAAATTACGACATTCAGATATAGCAAAAACAATCCGAATTCTATAAGTAATAACGTTATCCGCCAGATTATCGAATGTAAGGGCAGTTTATGGATAGCAACAGATAATGGAATCAATCGGTTAGATAAACGAACCCGTCAGATAACAAGGTATTATTTAAGAACAGATAATAAAGTACCCAATCAGGAAAAGTCTTTTATTTTAGGAAAGAGTGCGGCAGGAGATATTATCTGCCTCATAAAGGGGCTGGGGTTCTTTGTCTACAATGATTCTGAAGATGAGTTTAATCCGATTAACACAGACTTTGCAAGTCATATAAAGGATTATTCCGTGAGTGATTCCGATCGTATGCTTTTCCTTTTAAATAATGGAAATACCGTGCATCTGACTTACAATCTACTCGTTAACGGAGGAAAACAGAGTGATTTACGCACAGTCGACATACAGACGCCTGTAGATAAGATATTTCTGTCGAAAGACAGATTTATCTTAAACAAAGACAACAAACTTTTCCTTTTAAATCCCGACTTTACAATTTCCCAATACATTGAGCTGGATAGTAGCAAACCTGTATCGCAGGTTATTTTAGCAGAGAACAAGATGTACGTCAGCTTTATAGAAGGGGGATGTATTCATTATGATTTAAAAAAGAATACTTTTACCTACCTGAACGAACTATCCAGTCAGTTATCAGTCTTCACTCTTTATTCCGGTAGTCAGAACATATTGTGGATAGGAACGGACGGACAAGGATTAATTCAACTTTATCATTACGACTCTTTATTTGAAACCGTTCACACCAGTCACCCTGTGAGATGTTTCTGTGAAGATGAAGATGGTAATATTCTGATAGGCACAAAAGGAAGCGGAATAAAACTGTTGAATCCTGCAACGAAAGAATTGACAGATTATCTGAATGAGAGTAAAGGATTGATTTCCAATTCTGTCTATGCCTTGAGGAGAAATAAAGCGAATGACATTTTTATCGGAACGGAAGGAACCGGAATCAATATATTGAATGCTGCTACGGGGCAACTGGAAAAGCTTGAGATACCTGACAAATACCCGCCTTTCAAGGCTGTGTACAACATTTATTTTACGAACAATGATTCTCTTTTATGGGTGGGAACATCAGGATATGGTTTAATCAAAATAAATATTTCCAGAGAGCAAGGTCGTTATCACGTTAAAGGATTCAGGCAATATAATTCGTCGGATAAGAATATCTCATTGAATAACGATGTTGTTTATGCCATTACATCCGATCCGGAAGACAATATGTTATGGTTTGGCACACGTGGCGGAGGCTTGAACTGTATCAATATGAAAGATAACAGCATAAAATCATTGGAGGATATGGACAGTCGGATTTTACTCACCAATAATGATGTATTGTGCTTACTGCGTGATGATGCCAATATATGGATAGGAACAAGTTATGGACTGAACGAATTGAAAAAGGAGGAGAATGATTTTCACCTGATACAATATGCCGACGAAAAATTGAATAATAAAACAATTCATGGAATATTAAAAGACCACGAAGGAAAGATATGGATCAGTACCAACCAGGGATTGTCTAGCCTGAATGTAAAAAACAATAAAATAGATAATTATACTTTGAATGACGGATTGCAGAATGATGAATTCTCGGATGGAGCTTTCTTCAAGGATCATCGTGATTTCTTGTACTTTGGAGGAGTAAGCGGGTTTAGTTATTTCAATCCTCGAAATATACATTTGCGCGAGTTTAATCCTCCACTTATATTAAGTAGTTTGAAGATATATAATACGGTACAGGACATTAATGAACGAATCAGAAAAGGAGTGTTGAAACTTAGCTATGAAGAAAGATTCATGACTTTCAATTTCATAGCCAAAGACTTTATTAATAATGAAAACTGTGAATATGCTTATCGCTTGAAAAACCACTCGGATGATTGGGTGGGGATGGGTAATAATCCGAATATTATCTTTACCCAACTTCCTCCGGGTGAATACCAGCTTGAAGTGAAGAGCACGAATGGCGACAAAGTATGGGGAGATAACATTTATCGCTTAACTATAAAAGTAGGTTATCCGTGGTGGCTTAGTGTTCCTGCATTGATTATCTATGCCATATTGTGCATTATTATCTTCTACATCACAAAGTCTGTTATCAAAAATCGCATACGGTTAAGCCGCCAGGTTCTTATAGCCCAGGTAGAGAAACGGCATGAACAGAAGATTTATGAATCCCGGCTCAATTTCTTCACCAATGTGGCACATGAATTCTTTACCCCCCTAACTTTGATTTATACACCTGCACAGCACTTGTTGGAACAGGACGGGTTAGATGGTAGTACAAAGAAATATCTCCAAATAATAAAGAATAATGCCGAAAGGATGCAGAAGCTGATTAGTGAGTTGATGGAGTTTCGTAAAACTAAATCGAGCAATATGGATTTGCATCCTGAAAATGTGAACGTAAAATCATTGATGGAATATGCTTCCAACAATTATGTGGATATCCTGAAAGAGAATAAAATAGACTTCAAGGTAGAGACTCATGATACGTCAGAGATCTATTCCGACCGCAATGCTTTGGAAAAAATTATATTCAATTTACTGTCGAATGCGTTCAAATATACTCCTCGTTATGGATATATTCATGTTGAGATATCACAAAATGAGCCTGATAAAACCTTATACTTGCTCGTAAGAAATTCCGGTAAGGGATTAACAGAACAACAGATGGCAGAGATATTTGATAAGTATAAGATATTTGATACTCCTAAATTGGGTAACTCTGTCAGCAATGGCATAGGTTTAAATCTAACAAAGAGTCTGGTTGAATTATTAGGCGGGCAGATAAGTGTAAATAGTGAACTGGGAAAAAGTGTTGAATTTTCAGTCGTGATTCCTTCTTTGCCATCCGATCATTCACTTGTTGTAACGGATGAAAAAGATTCGTTGCAGAAAGAAAAGAACGGGCAGGATCACTTATCCCCTCGCAAAGATACTGTCATACTGATAGTGGAAGATGAAAAGAATATCAGAGACCTGCTGAAAGATGTCCTCTTTGATTATGTGATACACGAAGCAAAAGACGGCGTGGAGGCTTTGAAAGAGATAGAACATAATCATCCTGATATTATTATAAGTGATATTGTCATGCCCAATATGGACGGCTTGAGCTTGATTAATAAATTGAAATCCGATTTGAAAACAAGTTATATTCCAATCATAGGAATATCGGCAAAGGCTTCTGTAGAAGACCAGATTAATGCCTTTAACCATGGTGCGGATGCTTATATCGTCAAACCATTTCACCCGAGGCAGGTGATATCCACCATAGAGAATCTGCTGTCGAGACAAATGCTTTTAAAGGACTATTTCAATTCCAGCATGTCTTCTGTGAAAGTAAAAGACGGGATTGTTCTTCATCCGGAAGACGAAGAGTTAATACAGAATGTAACAGACTTCATAAAGAATAATATAGATGATGAGTTATTAAGCCCTTCTTCTATTGCCGAATTTGTAGGAGTGAGCAAAGCTACCTTGTATCGGAAGTTCAAAGAAATAATAGATAAGACTCCGAGTGAATTTGTACGAGGCATCAGACTGGAATATGCAGCCAAGTTATTAAGGACAACCAAGTTGACCGTATCCGAGATTATGTTCAAATGTGGATTCTCTAATAAATCTTATTTCTATCGGGAGTTTTTAAAGCAATACGGTGTATCTCCCAAGGATTACCGGAATCAATAGATAAAGGATAACTGGATAACTCTTGTTTAAATACCCAAAAGACTATCCGAAAAATAAGTAAATCCTACCAATCTGTCATTCACTTTGTTCAAAACATAGTCAGAACGTAGTGAAGCATCTTTTCTTTGATTAATAGAAAGGACAAATCCTTCTACAAACAGGATGAGAGAGTAAAATGATAGCAATTTGTTTTTTCGGTGACGAAAAATGCCGCTTGCATATTACTGTAAGCGGCATTTTCTTTATCTAAATCATCCAAGATTTATCTATTCATCTATTGATTAATAGTTTTCTTTCTTCACCTCGAAATAAGCCTGCGGATGCAAACATGCCGGGCAAACTTCAGGAGCTTCCTTACCTACGGTGATG
>ERZ779656.1065-NODE-1065-length-16077-cov-5.307452_pt1 | contig 16077 bp, 9 predicted proteins | sample MGYA00511102_ERZ779656 | MGnify/ENA primary metagenome ERZ779656 (study PRJEB29588, sample SAMEA2143980) | human gut metagenome | biome: human gut; feature: human-associated habitat; material: faeces | place: Denmark | collected 2008/2010 ... | reverse complement strand
CGTCGCTGCGGCGGATGAGGTCGGTTCTGCAACAATACCCCAAAAGTATGGGAGTGTGCACACCGAAGGTTTCCAAAGGGCGATCGGAAAGCCCTTTGGTCGCCTCCGCAGAGGCGAAACCCTTGCAACGATAAAATTCATGGAGCATAGGAAAATTCCACCGAGTTAAGGGACTTGCAGCTCCTTAGCACCGGCAGCAAAGCGGACAGAACATCTGCAAGAAGCACAAGCTCATGCACAATTTCGACGGATCCATCGCCCAAGTGTTGTACCCGGACGCATTCGTCTGATACGTCTGCCCTGCCTGCTGATACTGCCGCAAAAGCGCCTGATAGGTCGCATTGTTCGGGCTGAGCTGCACCGCGCGCTTCATGTGTTCCAGCGCCTGAATCTGATTTCCCGCGCCGTGGTTCGCCACGCCGGACAGGTAGTACCAGCGCGCATTCCGCCCCGTACTGGGGACGTTCTGCAAAATGGAACACGCCGACGCGTACCGTCCGGCGAGAATATCGCGGATGGCAGCGCGAACCGGCTCGGAATCGCCCGCCTGCTCCTGCGGCGGGTTGACCTGCGTCTGATAGCCGCCGTAGCTGCCGTAACCGAATCCGCCGAAGAAGTCGCTGAACGGGTCGTAGCCGCCCTGCTGACCATACGGATTGCCTTGCTGCTGTCCGCCGTAGGAATTGCCGCCGTAAGAGCCGTACGGGTTGCCGCCGTAGCTGTTCCCGCCATACGGATTCCCGCCATACGGATTCTGCTGCTGCTGGCGGTTGGCGTACTTCTCCGGGTTCATCAGCATGTCGTAGGCTTCGTTGAGTTCGTTCATCTTTTTCGCCGCGTCGGGGTCGTTCGGATGCAAATCCGGATGACACTCCTTGGCTTTGCGGCGATACGCGCGCTTGATTTCATCTTGGCTGGCGGTTTCGGATACACCCAGCACTTTCCGCGGGTCTGTGACCATGCTCGTCAGCCTCCTTTCACCGGGGAATCGTCCCCGCTCTCTTTGGTTGTGTTGCCGCTGTGCTTCTTCTGTTTTTCGGCGCGGCGGTGGAGGGACTCGTTGTAGCTCTGCCAGACACCCTCATAGAGGATGTTGCGCAGAATATCCGCATCGGAGACGATAGGCAGCGACTCAAACGCCGCTGAAGCGTCGCCAAGCAGCAGCGTCAGCACGTCGCGCATATCCTCTGGCTGACGCCCCATCAGCAGCACGGGATTGTAGCTGTGCTTGCGCGTGTCGGCATCGTAATCACAGGCGGCATCCACCATGTAGATGAACCGCCCCAGCGACGCACCGAACAGCCGCAGTGTGCGCGACCAGTAATCCTCCTCGCGCACGAACAGCGACGCCATCAGCGCCCCGAAGCAGTTTGCCGCCGCGTCGGGGGAATCGCTGTGCGCCGCTTCCACCTCGCTCAGCGCCCGAAGGTTCTTCTCCAAATCGGCGCACTGGCGGGGATAATCCGCGCTGACCGCCTCGTAACGCTTTTTCAGCAGCTGCGCGGTCAGCCCGCCCGGCAGGGAGCGGTCGTCCTGCCAGTCGTCCAGCGCCTTGAAATACGCCAGCGCGATGGTCATATCGGCAGCGTAATCCGTCATCGACGTGCGGACGAAATCGTGCGCTTCCTTCGGGTGCGGCAGACAGCGCATTTGCCCGTGCGCTTCCGCCGGCTCATAGAGCGCGGAGAGGAAAATCGCCAGAAACGTCATGTCGTAGGTGAGCGTCATGCGGCCGCGGAAGCCGTGGCGGTCGCCCAGCGATTGGCATAATCCGCAGTACCATGCCCGATAGCGCTTTTTCTGCGCCTCATCGAGCGATTCCAGACAGGGTCTGACATAGCCGAACATTGCTTACGCCCTTTCGTCGAACTTGTGCTGGCACTTGGGGCAGGTGACGTGCTTTTCACCGCAGCCGCGCTTGAGGCGCAGGCGCGTTTTGCACTGCGGGCAGCGGAAATACTTGTAGGTCTTTATGCCCCTGAGCCGCAGGAAAAACTGCCGGATTTCCGTCTGCGCGTGTCCCGTCTTGTCCATGAACTGGCGATTTTCCTCCTGCCGCTTGGCGACGTTGCGGCTCAGCATCCGCCACAGGGCATACACATAGCACAGCAGGGACAGGAAACTCGCCAGCGGCAGGCGGAACAGCGAAAGCAAACTGAAAACGATAGCGGCGATGAGCGCTGTGAAGCCGAGATTATCCGGGCCGTTGCGCCCCTGCATCCAGTTCGCGAGGGCGTTCTGCATCTTCGAGAAAAAGGACATCGGTGATTTCCTCCTTTGCTTTCGGAGCATAGTATACACCCCGAATTTGAGCCTAATGTGAACAAATGAAGAAGAAACCGCAACAAATTCGGCGGATACCCGCATTTTTGCAATTTTCGGATTCACCTGCGCCCGCTGCATGCGTCTTGGCGCATTTTCATCCGAAAATCGCATGGTTTCAACCTATAAGAAATTCTGCGCCGATTGAAAAAAACCCTTCTTTGTGGTATGATAATTGCATGAGAGTTTCATGAGAAAATGAATGCGAGGTGCGTTGACGGTGCTGCTGCGGAATGGGCTGTTCTTTGCGGATGGTCATTTTTGGGAAAATCTGTGCGTTCGGCTGGAAACCGGGCGCGTGACAGCGATGGGCGAGGGCTTAGCGCCGTTGGCTGGCGAAGCTGTGATAGACCTGCAGGGGGATTTTGTCCTGCCGGGGTTTGTCGATGCACACATCCACGCCTTCCGCGGGCATGACACGATGCAAGGCGAGGACGCGATTCGCCAGATGGCACGGGAGTTGTATCGGGAGGGCGTTGCGGCGTTCCTGCCGACGACCATGTCCGCCAGCGTGGAGGATACGCGCCGGGTGATTGCCGCCGTCCGCCGCGTGATGGATACGCCGGAGCAGCGCGCAGCACGGGTGCTGGGGGCGCATATGGAAGCGCCGTTCTTATCGCCGGAGAAAGCAGGGGCGCAGCGGAAGGCATTTTTTCTGCATCCGAGCTGGGAGGCATTCCTTGATCTGACGGGCGGCGACATTCAGGCAGTGCGCGTCATCACGATGGCGCCGGAGTTGCCCAGCGCGGAAGCATTCATCCGCAAGGCGGCGGAGAACGGCATCCACGTTTCCATTGGTCACACGGGAGCGACCGACGAACAGGTGCATCAGGCGGCGGACTGGGGCGCGACCCGCGTCACCCACACCTACAACGCGCAAACGCCGTTCACGCACCGTGCACCCGGCGTTCCCGGCGCGGCATTGACGGATGACCGCCTGTTCGCGGAGTTCATTGGCGACGGCGTTCACCTGCACGATGACGCGGTGAAGGTGCTTCTGCGCTGCAAGGGGGCGGACAAAGCCGTTGCGATTACGGACAGCATGGAAGCAGCGGGCTTGCCGGACGGCGAATACGCCTTAGGCGGGCAAGCGGTCACGGTGCGCGGACACGAGGCGCGTTTGCACGACGGCACGCTGGCGGGCTCGGTGCTGCTGATGCGGCAGGCGTTCCAGAACCTGATGGCGCGCTACGGGCAGACGCCGGAGAATGCCGCTCGTATCTGCACGGAGAATCCCGCGCGTTCGATTGGCGCGTCAGGCTTCGGGACGATTTGCGTTGGGGCAGGCGCGCCCCTCACAAGGTGGGGGAAGAATTTCGCTTGGAAGGGAATCCTTGGGTAAAGGAACTTTTGGGTTTTGGCATACTTGTCTTTCTTTTTCTGGCTGAATTTGATTGGAACAGGGGGAATCGCCTCCGCAGAGGCGAAATCCTGCATCAGCACGCGGAAGAAGTATGAAGAAGCGCACAACTCAATCGCGCGAAAGGGTCAAGGGGCAATGCCCCTTGCGGAGTCCAGAGGCAGAGCCTCTGGTGGGTTCAAAGGGCAAAGCCCTTGAAAGGAGGCTGCAACACCCATGATGAAAATCGACTTGAGCGGACAGTGGCGGGTGAAGCTGGACGCGGAAAAACAGGAGACCATGCCGCAAGCGTACCCGGAGACGATGATGCTGCCGGGGACAACATCGGCGGCGGGGCTTGGAATGCCGAATCCCGCCAAGGAAAGGGGCTGCCTGACCGACGCGTATCGCTTCGAAGGCGCGGTGTGGTTCATGCGCACGTTCACCGCGGGCGACTGGACGGGCGAGCAGACGATGCTCACGCTGGAACGCACCCGCAAAACCACCGTCTACCTCGACGGTCGCCCCATCGGGCATCAGGAGAGCCTCTGCACGCCGCACCGCTACTTCCTGCCGCCTGTGCACGCTGGCGAGCATACCCTTGTCATCCGCGTGGATAATACCGATTATCCCACGCGCGGCGGGCATTTGACCAGCCCGGACACGCAGAGCAACTGGAACGGCATCACCGGCGAAATCAGCCTGACTGTCGCCCATACACTGCTGACGGATTTGACCGTACGCCCAGACTTGCGGCGCGGCTGCCTGCGCGTGCATGGGCATATCATCGGCGCGCCCGACGGTGTGGCGGGCATCGTGCTGCCGGGGCAAATGGAGCATCTGCTGCCGTACCGCCGGGGCGTGCTGGACGGGGAATGCCCGCTCAAGGGCAATGAAGCCTTCTGGGACGAAGCGCACCCCGAAATCCACACCATCTCCATTGACCTCGACGGCGATGTGTATGAAACGACATTCGGCTTGCGCGACGTGCGGACGGTCGGGCGGCGGCTGCTCATCAACGGGCGCGAAACCTTCCTGCGCGGCAAAGTTGATAATCTGCTGTACCCCAAAACCGGGTACACGCCAACTGACGTCGCGTCGTGGATGACGATTTTGGGCATTGCGAAGGAGTACGGCATCAACCATTACCGCTACCACACAGCCTGCCCGCCGGATGCGGCGTTCACGGCGGCGGATCTGCTTGGCGTGTATATGGCGCCGGAGCTGCCGTTCTGGGGGACGGTGGCGGAAGAAGGCGAAGAAGGCTACGACGAGCGCGAACGCGACTTCCTCTTCCAAGAGGGCTTCCGTATCCTGCGCGAATACGGGCATCATCCGTCGTTCCTGTGGCTTTCGCTGGGCAATGAGCTGTGGGGCAGCAAGGACGTGCTGAACCGCATGATGCGCGCCTACCGCGAGGCGGACGACACCAAGCTGTACAGCAGCGGCGCGAACAACTACCAGTTTGTACCGGACGTGCTGGACGAGGAAAATGTGTTCGTCGGCGTCAGGCTGGGGCGCGAACGGCTGATTCGCGGCAGTTACGCCATGTGTGACGCACCGCAGGGCATCGTGCAGACGACCGCGCCGGAGTCCGTCAGCAATTATGATGCCAGCATCGTTCCGGAAACGCTGGGGCAGTCGGGTGAAGCCGGCAAGGTGCAGATTCAGTATGGCACGGGCGTGAAGGAAGTGGACGCGCAGTCCGCGGACGCCCTCATCCCGGATGTGCCCGTCATCAGCCACGAGGTCGGGCAGTATGTGTTCTATCCTGATTTCTCGGAGATTTCGCGTTACACAGGGCCGCTGAAGCCGCGCAACATCGAAGCCATGCGCGAGAATTTGGAACGGGCGGGGCTGTACGGCGAGCATGAAGCCTTCTTCCGGCAGACGGGGCATCTGGCGGTGGAATGCTACAAGCGGGAAATCGAGACGCTGCTGCGGTCGCGGGAGGTGTCCGGTTTCCAGCTGCTGGACTTGCAGGACTACACCGGGCAGGGGACGGCGCTTGTCGGCGTGCTGAACGCAATGATGGAGAACAAGGGACTGATTTCCGCCGAGGAGTGGCGCGAGTTCTGCGCCGGAACGGTTGTGCTGGGCGAATTTGCGTCGTTCACGGGCATGATGGGCGAGGACATCCGTTTTGATGTGCAAATCAGCGAATGCGACCCGGAGAAGCAGCATACCTGCATCCGCTGTACCCTGATGGACGGTGAGCGCGAATTGTACGCTTGCGACGTGACGCCGGGTGCGCGGCAGGGGCGGCTGACGGACGCAGTGTCCGTCACGTTCCCGGCGGAGTGCTATCGGGACGCCATGCAGGAGCGCATCACGGGCTTGACCGTCGTGCTGACACTGGAGGATGGCACGCGCAATCATTACCCGATTTGGCTGATTCCGCCAATTGACATCCGCATTACCCGCGAGGGCATTGAGAAGGACGGGCGGATGGTGGCGTTTGTATCCGCAGAAGAGAAGGCGGACGGCGCGGCGATTGTTGTGCCGAGCGCGGAAGGGCAGCTTCCGGCGGAATACTGCACGGATTTCTGGTGCTACCCGATGTTCCGTTCAATCAGCGAGAGCATGGGCAAGCCTGTGCCGGTCGGGACGATGGGGCTGTCCATCGACACCGCGTCGCCGCTGCTGAAGCGGTTCGCACAGGAGGACTACACCACCCCCGCGTGGTACGCTATCCTGCAAACAGCGCATGTGCAGCGCCTTCCGGCGGACGTTCACCCCGCGGTGCAGATGATTGACAATACGGAACGCTGTGCGCGGCTGGGCATCCTCTATCAGCAGGACGGCGTGTGGCACTTGACGGCGAGCTTGTGGGAAAAGCCGAATGACCCGGCGGTGCGCGCGCTGGCGTGGTCGCTGTGGGAGGCGCTGAAATGACGCTGATTTACCCCGCGACGGCGGATGCGTTCCGCTGCATTGCGGACGCTTGCCGCCACACCTGCTGCAAGGGCTGGGAAATCGACATTGACCCGGACACGCGGGCGAAGTATGCTGCCATGACGGGTGAAATCGGGCAGCGGCTGCGCGACGCGATTGCGGATACGCCGGGCGGCGCTTCTTTCCGCCTGCGGGAGGATGAACGTTGCCCGATGCTGAATGACAGCGGCTTATGCGACATCATCACCGCTTGCGGCGAAGGGGCGCTGTGCCAAATCTGCGCCGACCATCCGCGCTACCGCAACGAGTTTTCGACATTCACCGAGGGCGGCTTCGGACTTTGCTGCGAAGCGGCGGCGGATTTGACCCTGCACTGGCCACAGCCGATGACGTGGCATACGCAGGGCGGCGGCACACGTCCGCAGGGGTCGCCGGAGGAAGAAGCGCTGCTGCAGGTGCGGGCGGCACTCATCCGCATCATGCAGGACAGGACACGCGGCATTCCTGCCCGGCTGAATGCCTTGTGTGAAGCGGTAGGCACGGTAATGCCAACGCGTACGGCAGCGGAATGGGCGGACTTCCTGCGGACGCTGGAGCGCCTTGATCCGACGTGGGACGCAGTGCTGGCGCGGCTGACGAATGCACCGGACGATTTACCGGATTTTTCCCCGCTGGCGGTGGAGCAGTTCACGGTGTACCTGCTGCATCGGCATGTGCCGGGGGCGCTGCTGGATGGCGATTTGCCGGGGCGGGTGCTGTTTTGTGCGGTATCGGGGATGCTGTTCCTGCGCCTGTCGACGCTGCTGGGCGAAAACGAAGCGGCGCGGATGTACTCATCAGAAATCGAATACTCGGAGGAAAACCTCTGCTCGTTTCTGGATGAGTTGGATGCAGCAGGGGACGAATAGTTTTCATCAAGCAAAAACAGGCATCTGAAGCATGTGCTTTCGCTTCGGATGCCTGTTTATACTATTTCCAGATTCACCCGCGCCATCTGCTTGCGCCTTTTCCCTTCTGGCGTCCGTTCATTCCACTTAGCGTAGCGCTGCTACGCTGCGTTTCATTCACGTTAGCCAGAATGAAAAATTCGCGGCGCATCTTGGCGCATTTTCATCTGGAAATAGTATTACATGTCAGCTTGCGCTGTATTTGTGCAGTGCACGGGTGATATCACCGTGAATCAGCACGCTGAGCCGGTCAATAATCGTCGTTGGGTCTTCCTTCATGCCCTCGCGAATCCAGTTCAGCATCAAGCCGACAAACGCGTATTTGTAGAAGTCGGCAATGAACGCCTTGTCACGGTCACTGACGGACAGCCCGACGGCTTTTTCCTCAACCACGCCAATCAGCAGGTCGTACGTCAGCTGATAGAGATAGCGCTCCAAGTGCTCGCGGCTGATAGAGTGGTAGACGTTCAGGACGAACGTTTTGTTTTCCAAGACAAGATGGAAGATGTTCAGGAAGCCTTGCTGCCATGTGCTGTACGTCTTGTTGCCGGCCAGCGCGACGCTCGCATCCTCTTGACACGTCCATTCCACCAAGTCGTAGATATCGGCAAAATGGTAGTAGAACGTCATCCGGCTGACACCGCAGTCCTCAGCAATATCGTTGATGGTGATTTTGCTCAGCGGCTTCGTTTGCAGGAGCTTTTTCAGGCTTTGCGCTAAGGCGCGTTTTGTGGTCTGCGACATGCTTCACCTCATTGATGCGGCGGGAGACGGCGGCGCTTTATTTCTTCGTCCAGTGCGCGCAAGGCGTCCCGCGAGTTAGGGAGTGCGGCAATTGCGGCGCGTATCTCGGTCAGCATGTAATCCGGTATGGCGCGGAGTGTTTCCGGCGCGTCGGCAATGTGTGCGGCAAGAAGCCGAAGCACCTCGGCATCATCCGGCGCATTGCCCATTTCATCTGCACCTTCGAATGAAGCATCGTTCAGATGGTCATAAAGCTCGTCCAGCAGTTCATCCATCGGCGTCATGTCTGCCTGCACATTGACGGGAATACCCAATTGCTTGGCAATCGGTGTAATGAATGCCGTTGTGCGGTCATCTGCTGACCAAAACTCACGGGGAAGACCGTGCTGCTGGAGCAGGGGAAGGAAATCAGCGGAGAAGTGGGGAGCGTATTCGTCGATTTTGCGCGGCGGTGTGAGCGTCAGCACTTTGCCGCTACCGGTATCGACAACACAGAGCAAATAAGGAAAATATGGCACTTGGGCTGGTTTGGCCTGAACAGGGGTGGGGGACATAAACACCGCCAGCGCCCACGGTGCACAGGGCTTCTTGCGCTTCTTCAGCCGCGCCAGCGCCAGCTCATCCTCAATTTTGCCCGCCGGGAGTGCCGGCGCGTCGGGCTTTTGCAGCGTGTAGGAATCCCAGCGATAGCCGTCGGGGGTTGCGGTCAGCAGGGGAATCGGGTGCGTGAATGGGTCGCCCTCAATCAGCCCCAAGGCAAGAGGCTCTTCTGTGTTGAGCCGACGCGATATTTCCAGCAGGGCATCCATTGCTTCCAATAGATGCTGCTGCTCGGTTTCGTCAGTCAGCGCCCATGGCATGCGCGATGGACGATAGCGATGGAAAACCGGAAAATTGTGCTGCCCGCGCAGGGAAATGCCGTGTGCTTTGGCGTAAGCGCGGACGGGCGTTGCCTCCTTCGCGAGGATTTCCTGCGCATTCTCGAAGGATACCTGAATGCAGTCCTGCCCGAGCATACATTCCTCCGCTCGATGGCGCGGCAGAACGCGCATGTCTGTGGTCATGAGTTTGTCAAGCGCGTACAGACCGTCCGTGAGGGAATAAAGCGCCAGCGCCAGATGCGTGCCGTTGCGCCCCATGACGGAGCAGCACGCAATTTCACCATCAGAAAAGCGAACTGCAAAAATATGCGTATCAAACAAATGTTGCCACGGCTTTGCGGCACGGATGGCAAATGCGCGGTCAAACAGCACGTCTGTGTTCATCGTCGGGTGCCCTCCTACGTCCTTTTCTTCAGTATACCATAAAAGCAGGGAACAGGCAAGAAGACGACGAAAAATGCAATACGATTTCCAGATTCACCTGCGCCATCTGCTTGCGCCGCAAATCTGGCAAGCGTATAAAGAAACACAAAAAAATCCTCCGCTGTAAGAGCGAAGGATGATGCACCTCCGACGGGATTCGAACCCGTGTTTTCGCCTTGAGAGGGCGGCGTCCTAGGCCACTAGACAACGGAGGCAAACGCTGGGGAACTAGGATTTGAACCTAGACAATACGAGTCAGAGTCGTAGGTGCTGCCATTACACCATTCCCCATTGGCACTTCAACGATTGACTTGCGCCACTTGCTGACTGCGAAAATGATTATACCACGCTTTCCCCCGCCTGTCAAGAGGGAAATTCACTTTTTTTCGCAATTTCTGCGTGCTTTTGCATGGAAACGCATCCGCGCGGATACAATACGCGGAAACAGGCACATGGAGGTGCAAAAAGCGGATGAAAACGATGGTGGGCGACGGCAATTTGGCAGCGGCACAGGTGGCATACGCGCTCAGCGAAACGGCAGCGGTTTACCCGATTACGCCGTCTACGCCGATGGCAGAGAACTGTGACGAGTGGGCGCGCGTGGGCAAACGCAACGTGTTCGGGCAGAAAATGCGGCTGACGGAGATGCAGAGCGAGGGCGGCGCGGCGGGCGCGCTGCACGGGATGCTCTCGGCGGGTGCGCTGGCGACGACCTTCACCGCGTCGCAGGGGCTGCTGCTGATGCTGCCGGATATGTGTAAAATTTCGGGCGAGCTGCTGCCGGGGGTGATGCACGTCGCGGCGCGGGCGCTGGCATACCACGCGCTGTCCATCTTCGGCGACCACAGCGATGTGATGGCGGTGCGCAGTGCGGGCTGGGGGATGCTCTGCGCGGCATCGGTGCAGGAAGCGGCGGATTTGGCGGTCGTGGCGCATCTGAGCGCGATGGCGGGCAGCGTGCCAATGCTGCATTTCTTTGACGGTTTCCGCACGAGCCATGAAATCCAGCGATTCGAGGCGCTTGACGAGGATGAATTACGCGGACTGCTGCCGCAGACGCAAATCCAGCAGTTCCGGGCGCGCGCCATGAACCCGGAGCATCCGCATCAGCAGGGGACGAGCCAGAATCCGGACGTGTATTTTCAGGGGCGGGAAGCGGCGAACCCATATTATTTCGCCCTGCCGGAAATCGTGCAAGACACGATGAACCGCGTCGCGGCACTGACGGGGCGCCCGCTGCGTCTGTTCTCCTACATGGGTGTGCCGGACGCGAAGAAGGTGCTGGTGCTGATGGGGTCGGGCGCGGAGACGGCGGAGGAAACCGCGCGGGCGCTCATGCGGACGGGGGAGAAAGTCGGCGTGGTGCGGGTTCGGCTGTTCCGTCCGTTCTCGGCAGAAGCGCTGCTGACGGCTATCCCGGAGAGCGCGGAGCGGATCGCTGTGCTTGACCGCACGAAGGAGTCCGGCGCACTCGGTGAACCGTTGTATTTGGACGTGAGCGCGGCGCTGTTTGCTGCCGGACGGACGGCAAAGGTCTGCGGCGGACGGTACGGGCTGGGCAGCAAAGAGTTCACACCCGCAATGGTCAAGGCCGTGTTCGATGCGCTGGACACGATGGAAGCTGGGCAGCACTTTACCGTCGGCATCGACGACGACGTGACGCACTTGTCCCTGCCGATAGACGCGCATTTTGCCTTGCCGGACGAGGGCGTTATCAGCTGCAAGTTCTTTGGGCTGGGCGCGGATGGCACGGTTGGAGCAAACAAGAGCGCCATAAAAATGATGAGCGCGCAGACGGATCGGCAGGTGCAAGCGTATTTTGCGTATGACTCCAAGAAATCCGGCGGGTACACGGTTAGTCATCTGCGGATAGGGGAAGCGCCGATTCGCGCGCCGTACCTGATTGGGCAGGCGGATTTTCTCGCGTGCCATCAGCCGACGCTGATGAATCTGGACGTGGTGGCGCAGAGCGTCAAGCCGGGCGGCACGGTGCTGCTGAATCTCCCGGACGGCATGGAGATTCCCGCGAAGCTGCGCCGGAGCATTGCGAAGCGCCGTGCGCTGCTTTACACCATCGACGCGGACGCAATCGCGGCGCAGTGCGGCTTGGGCGGGCGCATCAACACGGTCATGCAGACGGCTTTCTTCCAATTAAATGCCTTTTTGCCGGAAAAGCAGCGGCAGCAGCTGTTGAACGAATCGGTTCAGGCAGCGTATGCGAAGAAGGGCGAGCAGGTCGTCGCGGCGAATTTGAATGCAATTGCGAAGACGGCGGATGCGCTGCGACGAGTGGATGTGCCGCCGGAATGGGCGGAACTGCCTGATACGCCGGAGAATACGCCGCAATCAGCAGTCGAAGCCTTCATGCGCCCGATGCTGCGCCAGCAAGGAGACATGCTGCCGGTGTCCGCCATGGACGCGCGCGGGTTTGCGCCGCTGGGCACGAGTCGGCTCGAAAAGCGCGGCATTGCGCGGCAGATTCCGCAGTGGCGGGCGGAAGCGTGCATCCAGTGCGGGCTGTGCAGCCTTGTCTGCCCGCATGGGTGCATCCGCACGTTCTACCCGCTGGCGGAAACGGCGCTCCCGGCGGATTTTCACACGGTTCGGGCGAAGGGCAAAGCGCTTTTCGGGCGGAATTTCCGCGTGCAGGTGTCGCCGCTAGACTGCACGGGATGCGAAAACTGCGCGCGGACGTGCCCTGCGAAGGAAAAGGCGCTGCTGATGCGCCCCGCAGCGGAAATGGCGAAGGAGCAGGAAAACTGGAATTTCGCCGTGTCGCTGCCGGAAACAGCGGTGGGGGAGGCGGACACTATTCCGCTCTCGCAGGCGAAAACGCCGCTGTTTGAGTTCTCCGGCGCGTGCGCGGGGTGCGGCGAAACGCCGTATATCAAGCTGCTGACACAATTGTTCGGTTCGCACTTGATGATTGCCAATGCCACGGGCTGCTCGTCCATCTATGCAGGGAGCGCGCCCAGCTGCCCCTATACCGTCAACCAGAAAGGGCAGGGCGTGGCGTGGGGCAACAGCCTGTTTGAGGATAACGCGGAATTTGGCTTCGGGCTGTATCTGGCGATGAAGCACCGACGGGCGCATCTGGCGGAGCAGGTCGAGACGCTGGCGGCACAGTGTCCGGAATTGGCGGAATCGTGCCGCGCGTGGCTGGGCAGTCGCGAGGATACGGCGCTCTCGGCACAGGCGGGGGACGCGCTGCTGGCGGCGTGCGAGACGCTTTCACATCCGCTGGTGAAGGAAATTGCGGATTCGGCAGACTTGCTGGCGGCCAAGAGTGTATGGCTCATCGGCGGCGACGGCTGGGCGTTCGATATCGGCTTCGGCGGGCTTGACCATGTGCTGGCATCGGGCGAGAAGGTGCGGGTGCTTGTGCTGAACACGCAGGTGTACTCCAACACGGGCGGACAGGCATCGAAGGCGACCCCGGCAGGTGCTGCGGCACGGCTCATGTCCGGTGGGAAATCCGGCGCGGAGAAGGATTTGGGGCTGATGGCAATGACTTACGGGCATGTGTACGTTGCGCAGGTGGCGATGGGCGCGAATCCGAATCAACTGCTGAAGGCCATGCGCGAGGCAGAAGCGTGGGACGGCGCGGCGCTCATCATTGCCTATGCGCCCTGCATTGCGCACGGGATTGACATGCGTGACGTGCAGGAAATCGAGAAGAAAGCCGTGCAGTGCGGGTATTTCCCGCTGTACCGCTATCATCCGGCGAATGGGCTGATGCTGGACAGCAAAGCGCCGGACGGGGATTTTCAGGCGTTCCTGATGCGGCAGGGGCGGTTTGCGGCATTGCGCCGGAGCGATCCGGCGAAGAGCGAAACCCTCTGCAAAATGGCGGAAGAAGCTGCGCGGCGACGCTGGAACTTGCTGAAAATGCTGAAAAATCGGGAAATGCCGTAAATCTGCATCTAAAACAGACAATATCAAAGGGAAACAACTGTTTTCATGTTGAAAAGAGAGCGGCAACAGACCGAATACACCAACGAAAACGTTGTCTGACGAAAAAATCCGTGCAAGGAACTTACAGATCAATTTCTGATTGATTTAGGCAGTTTCAATAAAGAAGTGCGGTAAAAACTTGCACAAATCTTGTAAATCATATGGTTTGAACTTGACAAATGACGCGCCAAAAGCTATAATGAATTTACAAGTGCGGAAATGTCTGCCCTTAATCCGGGCAAAGACGAAAACGCTTTCGTAAACCTCGGAGACTTACGAAAATGTTTCGCCGACAGGCATCAGGCACGATCAGCTTCTCTAAGGAGGAATCATCATGAATTGCACCAAGAAGTTTCTTGCACTGCTGATGGTGCTGGCGATGGCGCTGGGCATGACCGCTGTGGCGGAATCTCCGGTGGCGTCTCCTGTGGCATCTCCCGTGGCATCTCCCGTGGCGGGCGAAGTCGAACCGCTCTCTACGGCATTCCTGATGTATGCCGACGCCAACTGGCACTACCAGTGGTGGCACGACGGCTCTGAGCCGGCGGAGGGCATGAAGGTGACCGAGGCGGCGATTACCGGCGAAGGCTCCTACACCGTAGGCCTTGACTTCACCGGCACGCCCGAAGGCGCGGCGAGCGGCATTGCGTTCGCGGCCATCGGTTTGGAGAACGGCGAAAAGGCGCTGCCCGGCTGGACGATTCGCGTGGACGAAATTCGCGTGAACGGTCAGCCCATCGAAGCGAAGAAGGGCTACACCTCTTCTGACGACGGCATCATTACCCGCTCCAACATCTACAACGAATGGGTCAGCGAGCTGCCCGCCGACGCGCGTTCCTGGGACGGCGTGACCGAGGACGCGAACTGGATAACCGTGGACAAGGCTGCGTTTGAGCGCGTGGAAAACGTCGAGGTTGATTTCACGCTCTTCCGCTACGGCGCTGACATGGCGTACATCATGTTCGCCGACCCTTCTTGGACGAGCCAGTACTGGGGCACGGACGATTCCGCTGTGAAGGCGACCAACGCGACCGTGACCGGCGCGGGCGACTACACCGTGGGTCTGGACTTCACCGCGACCGAAGCGGGCGCGGCTTCCGGCGTTGCCTTTACCGCGCTGGGCATCAAGCACGGCGAAAAGCTCTTCCCCGGCATGTCCATCAAGCTCAACGATATCCGTATCAACGGCGAATCCGTTGCGTTTACTAAGGGCTACACCTCCTCTGACGATGAGGTGGAAACCCGCATGAACATCATGAACGAATGGGTTGCCGAGGTTCCCACCGACGCTTCTGTCCGCTCCTACGACAAGGATCTGACGGGCGTGTCTCCTGTCATCGTGGACAAGGCGGCGTTTGAATCCGTCAAGACCTACGAAATCGACTTCACCCTTGTGCCCAAGACGGACACGGCGTTCCTGATGTTTGCCGACAGCAATTGGGCGACCTCCGCGTGGAATCCCGGCGAATTTGCAGAGGGTAACGCTGTGACCGTGGACGGCCCCGGCACCTACACCCTGTCCCTTGACTTCTCCGGCGTTAAGGACGGCGAAATCCCCGGTGTTGCGTTCATGGCGGTCGGCATTGCGAACGGCGAAGCGACCTTCCCCGGCTACTTCATCGACATCACCGAAGTCAAGGTCAACGGCGAAGCAATCGAACTCGGCAAGGACTTCACCACGACCGACGACGGCATCGTGACCCGCTCCAACATCTGGAATGAATGGGTGACGGACATCCCGGCGGAAGCCCGCGTGGCGGACGGCGACCTCGAAGGTGTGACCGCGAAGATCGCGACGGCGGAAGCACTCTCCGGCATCAAGACCATCGACGTGACCTTCGACTACATCTACGGTGTGCCGCCGGTTGCGGAAACCGAACAGCCCCTGACCGAAGATGAAGTGAAGGAACTGATCTCCAAGACCTACGGCGCGTACATCGCCGTGCAGTCTGACCCGAACTACATCTTCCGCAACGACTGGGAGGAACCCTCCTACGGCCGCGACGCGGACAACGATGTGTTCACCAAGCTGGCGAAGACCAACAACGACGGCACGATTACCGATTACGGCGCGAAGTTCGAGGATGCGGTCATCTCCGGCAACGGCACCTACACCTGCTCCATGACCACGGGCGACATGGGCTTCGGCGAGGACACGGCGTTCCACTTCTTCCGCGTCTCCACCGACATTCCGTCCAAGCTGGTCAAGGAAGGCTACGTCACCATTTCTGATGTGACCATCAAGATTGGCGAAGGCAAGACGCAGTCCGGTGTTGTGGTGGATACCTCCGGCGATTGGGTGAAGCTGATTGTTGAGGACAACTACAACAACATCAAGGCGGATGGCGTTGTGCTGACCGCGCCCGCCCCGAACACCACGACGGTCTTCACCTTCACGGTCTCCGGTCTGGCGGAGTAATCCTGCACCACTTTCCTCTGGCGCGCTCTTCGGCTTCGGCTGAGGGGCGCGCCACGGGGATTCCTGTCTGATACTATTTTCAAATTCACCTGCACCATCTGCTCGTGCCTTTTCCCTTCTGGCGTCCGGTCGTTCCACTTAGCGTAGCGCTGC
>ERZ779656.1063-NODE-1063-length-16106-cov-2.328578_pt1 | contig 16106 bp, 16 predicted proteins | sample MGYA00511102_ERZ779656 | MGnify/ENA primary metagenome ERZ779656 (study PRJEB29588, sample SAMEA2143980) | human gut metagenome | biome: human gut; feature: human-associated habitat; material: faeces | place: Denmark | collected 2008/2010 ... | reverse complement strand
CACCGCCGTCACGACCTGCCCGTCCTGCCTCTTGATAGTAGCTTTCAATGTTTTTCGGCATATTGTAATGGATTACATATGTAACATTTGACTTGTCAATCCCCATACCGAAAGCATTGGTTGCAACCATAATATTTTTTCGGTCAAAAACAAAATCCTCCTGATTTTTCCTGCGTTCGTATTCATCAAGACCTGCATGGTATCTTGCCGCCGAAAAGCCGTTATCGCAGAGCAATTCGCAGACAGATTCAACATTTTTTCGGGTTGCACAATAGACAATTCCCGACCTGTCGCCACGCTCCCGTATGAGGTCAATAAGCTTTTCGTCCTTTGACGATGACTTTATTACGCCGAAGAAAAGGTTGGGGCGGTCAAATCCCGTTGTAATTTCAAACGGATTTTCAAGCCTGAGAATTTTCTTTATATCTTCTTTTACATCATTTGTAGCCGTTGCGGTAAATGCTCCGACAATCGGACGATTTGCAAGGCTTTCAACAAATGAAATAATTTTAAGGTAACTCGGTCTGAAATCCTGTCCCCATTGTGAAACGCAATGAGCCTCGTCAACTGCAACCATTGAGATTTTTATCTTTTTACAGGTGTCGAGAAATCCGTCAGTCAACAGCCTTTCGGGTGCAACATAGATGATTTTGTATTTTCCGTGTTCAACATTTGAAAGCACTCGCAGAAATTGCGGATATGAAAGCGAGCTGTTTATGTATGCCGCAGGGACTCCCGACTGAACGAGTGAGCCGACCTGATCCTTCATAAGCGAAATCAGAGGTGACACAACAATTGTCACCCCGTCAAAAAGTAATGCGGGAATCTGATAGCACATAGACTTGCCCGCACCTGTGGGCATAATGCAAAGTGCATCTCTGCCGTCAAGCAAAGCGTCAACTATCTGTTCCTGTCCGTCTCTAAAAGAATCGTGTCCGAAGTAATCTTTTAACACGCTTAATTTATCACTCATCTTTTTGCCCTTATCTATCATTCTTTATTGGAATTATAATCATTGTATTCTTTTTCAATCCAAGCCATAAGCAGATTTACAATTTTCTGCTGTTCGACCTCGTTAAGCTGTTTATCCCTTGCAACTCTGTACCACTTGTTAAGACACCCTCTGCAACAACAGGCACAGGCGTGCTGTGCGATAAAAACAGGGTGTCCCCTCATAGGCGTTTGCTTTCCGTCATTCGGAATATATTTTGGTGCAAGCCGTGTTCTGACAAAATCTTCTGCATGGGAACGGATTTTATTCATTCCCTTTTCATTAATATAGTCAATGTCCTTTTGCTTTAAATGAAACCGACTGCGAAAATCAGATTTTTTCAGTTTGTTTAGTGCCTCATCTATCGTTTGCATTGTTCATGCCTTCTTTTATTGTCATACCTTAATTATAAACAATTACTACGGTAATGGCAAGAAAAAATGAACTCATTTTCTGTTACAGAAAAAAACAACCCCACGATTATTTTACCGTGGGGTTGTTTTCATAGGGTTGCTTTTCAATTATTTTTAGAGATTAAACATCTTTGCAATATTTTTCAGCAAGGGCAAAGAACGCTTTTTCGAGCGAATCCAAGGTTTGTTCCGTCATACTGACCGACATACTGTTTTTGTCGGAAAATATGATTTCAACGATTGTAACCGTGGCGTCATCGACTGTCAGTCCTTTGTTTTTTGGATTATATTTTTTCAGAATTTCCAATGCGTCTTCGGCGGTGTCACACAGCAGTCTCATATCCGTTTCGTCGATCAAAACATTTTCAAAAGCGATATAACCGCATTTGCAGATAGCGTCAAAAAGGAAATTTACACCTTTTTTTCGCACATAAAAAGAACAGCAGTAATCAAAATTTGAATGATTTTTTGAATAGCTCACGGATACAATTTCTTTTTTTACACGCATTTTTCGTTTGGAAATATTATGAAATAACGACCGCAAAGTCATATCGGTTATGTCATGGCAGCCCCGCAGAACGGACAGAATTTCGGCGGATTGCCGTCAGGCTTATATCCGCAAGCCGAGCAAACAATTGCCGCAGCATTTTGCGGAGTAAACGGCTGTGAAACTTGCTGATTTACTGTGTTGCTCTGCATAGGCATTCCGTTCTGCTGATAGCCCATATTGTTCTGTATGGGCATTCCGCTTTGCTGATAGCCCATATTGTTCTGCATACCGTTCCTTATTTGTTCACACAGTCTCATTAACTGCATTCCGTCATCAAACGCTCTCATAAGCTCATTCCTTACAGTCCCGATTGACGAATCAACATACATTGATATATCGGTTATGAACGGATGATTTACGATGAATTTTGCTTTTAAAGAAGATATTCTTTGCGGTGATGACGATGTGTTTGTATCACGAACATACGGCTGAAGCGCAAGCGGAACATCAAGCATACCGTTTTGCCCCGAAAATGAGTTTGTTGTATCAAACTGACTGCCAAAACCGCTGTTCCTGCCCTGACGGTTATCATAGCGGTCATACTCATCAGGAATTCCGTCACGGTCGGAATCCTGCAGAGTTGTATATCCAAGCTCAAGCCAAAAGTCCTGCAGCTGTGAAAAATCAAAAATTTCAGGATTGCTGTTTTTGAAATCTCTGCCTATTGTAAAATAGAATTTTCTGTTATTAAAATCTACAACAAGCTTTTCGTTTGTACCGGCACTTGCCGACTGAACAAATGCCGAATATTTCTGTCTGTTCTGTTCACGCTGTTCAAGATGAGTTTTAACATCTGCTAATGTTCTGTTTTTCCAGCCTGATGAAAGCGAACTGAGCTTGTGCTTACAGTCGCTGCAAAGATAACCGTCTGAAAGCTTTTGCCTTGTGAGGGCGTTTACCTTGTCACCGCAAAGGTCACAATATTTCTTTTCAAATAGTCCCATAAACTTTCTCCTTTACAAAAGATTCACGATTTTCTTCTGAATATTTGTAGCATCAATAACTGATATTGTGCCGTCACCGTTTGTGTCTGCAATTTTAAAAGTGTAATCGTCAAATTCTTCAAGCCCGACAATGTATTTTTGAACCAAGGTTGCGTCCACAACATTAATAACACCATCCATATTGACATCATACGGAACTGTAATTTTTACTACAAGGTTAACATCTTTCTTAACAACATTCGCTTCATATACCCGTGTTACGCATTGCGGTTTGCTTACAGTAATGACATATTTGCCCGGAACTGTTTCATAATACACATATAAGGGTTTTGCATTACTGTTTACCGTTTCATGTGTATAGCTGCCATTATAGACGCCGTCAGGAGTGTATTCATCAAACTTAATAGTAATAGTGTCATCCGGTAAGCCGCCCGTTCTTAAATCCAGTATAATACGGGCCTTAACCTTTTGCGTAACTTTAACCGATACACTGTAAATAACATCACCGTTTTCACCCGTGACAGCACACCTGAACTGAGTTTCATCAAAATCCGTATTCGGTCTGATGCTCAAAGCATTTGTTTTTGTTCCCTTGAAGGAAAATTTGCTTGATGTGGATGAGTCGTCATCTATGTTTCGCCACACATATCTTGCTATACCGGTGCTTGTTCTTCTTCTTACTTTCATCTGCCACTGATAGCTTGCGGCATTGTTGGCAGTAACCGATATAGTTCCTTCTTTGCCTTTCATAATTTCTGCCTCAGTGGACTGATGTGAAAATGAAGGTGATTTATCTGCAACAACGTAATATGCCCAAATATAATATTGACCTGTGGTTTCATCCTGAAGAATTGTCGCCTGACCGTCATCGTTGTACAAGCCACATACTGCGTTCTTGGCAACCGCATATCCTCTGTTCATATTAAAGTATAGCTGACAACAATACATACCGCTGTCAAAAGCTTCTCCGTCGTTGAGCTTTCTGCTAACTTTGTTGTTTTTGTACTCATACCACTCAATATAATCAAAACTGTAGTAAGTGCTGTTTATCGGAGTTGCCGTAGTTGAGGGGATTTTCCGCTGTTCAGGTTTCTCCAAGCCTAAAAATCCAATTATAGGAATTTCTGTCTTCTCAAGAAGTCCCGGAAAGTTACATTTTCCCGAATAAAAAGTACCGCTTTTTGAGCCCGTTACTTTACATCTAAAGACAACATCTTTCCACCCTGAGTCAGGTCCTACAAGTTCTGCGTAGGTCTGAAATTTAAGATGGTCTGTAAAAACACCCGAAAATTTCGAGTTGGGTCTGTCGGTTTTATCGGAAAGGTTAACCCAGTTTAGGCTCGGATATTTTGCCTGCCATTGATAGGTAAAGGTTTCGCCTGTACTGCCGCCGTTTACTCCCACGATAATGTTAAGGACATCTCCTATGTAAACCTCGGTGTCGATATATTTGATATAAGCCTGAGCCGCCGCATTTGCGGTTATGGCTGGGGGGGGGGGGAGCCGTTAAAAGCATAAGCATACACAGAACAACACTCGAAATACGCTTTACTTTTTTCTTGATTTTCATAAAAATCCCTCCTTTATGCCCAAGGGTCAACCGAAGCCGGAGTTCGTATATCAGAGAGTGCAAGATTACGCCATAAGAACCATTGATTGCCCTTTCTGCGAAGCTCAATCGGACGAGGTGAATCTGCTCCCGACGACTGAACCTGAACCTTTGCATAACCCTCGCTCTGATAGGTATATGCATACTCGGAAACGGTTATTTTGTACGGAATATTCGGTGTATAATCGTTCTTCACGGATGAACCCTCAAAATATGAGCGAGGAATATATCCCCTGCCCTTGATTCTGTCACGCAAAAACTGAATATCCATTCCGTTCATCGGCTGAGGTCCTTTTAATACATTAAGCATTTCTATTGTGTTTTCCGGACTTTCATCATATTCAAGCAACACAAGCATTGCAAATGCCGCTGTTGAAAGAGGTGACGAAAAGTCAAGCTCCGGCATTTTTTTGAGTTCATCTGCATTTTTCGGATAATCGGCAAATACAAATGTTTTGCTTTTGTGCATCGCATTGTTTACCGCTCCCGAAACGGCCTTTGAAACATTGTTTTTTACAGTCTGATTTGTCATATTTTTTAAGCTGTCAAATATACCCATAAACAGTACCTCCTTTTTAAAGTGCGTCAAGTGCGGCGGCAAGATAATCTGCCGTTACGGATGAATAAAAAAATGAGCTTATTTTTCCGAATTGTTTTGCCTGTTTAACCCTGTCGGCAAGGTCGGGATATGTCTGTTCGTCACAGAGCAGAGCCGTTTTACAGCTTGGCAAATATTCCTTTACTTTTCCACAAAGCTCAAGCCGTTTCTCAATAGTTGAATCGGCAAGTCTTGTGACATCCATAAGCAAAACATCAACTCTTTCTGCAATGCACAAATCAAGAATTTTCCCGTCTTGATTCGGTGAAACATTTTCAATACAAAATCTTCCCTTCTTTACAAGGGCATTTTGAATAGCCTCACTGAGCAAATTATTCTGAACACTGAGCAAAATTTTCTTCAACGGACATCACCCCTTTTCACCTATATCTTTCACTTATATTGTACAATTTTGCGATAGAAGATGAATGTGCCAAATGGCATATTTCACAATATAAACAAAAAAAGCCCAGCCGCCCGATTGTTCGGACAGCTGTTACCTTGTGCTAAAAATATTTACGGTGGGTAATTAAAAGGGGGGTAAATAATAAAATAATTATGCTTTGTTCTTAACAGCGCCTATAATGTAAAGTACAGGGATAGCAAGACCGCAGATAAGAGAGAATACATTGAACTGTGATCCGCCTATCATGCTGATAATTTCGCCTGCAATACACATAACCGCAACAACAACGCCCCATACAATACATGTATTTGCCTTGTGCGGAAGTTTTGCGTTGATAACGCCGATAATACCTGCAACAAACTCAGCAACCGCACTGATAAGTGCGAAAACGCCGCCGACATAAAGCATAGTCATATCGTATGTACCGTCGTTAAAAGCTGCAAGTGCGGCGATACCGAGAATGGCGATGATTGATACAATCAATGCAATAGCACCAAATACAATCATAAGGATTCCCGTTACTTTAAGAAAAGTTGAACCTTTTGCCTCCATAGTTTTTCCTCCTGTCATTAAATAATAAATTTTATGCACCTTTGTCTTTGATTATTAATCGGACAAAGATAGCGTTTTGCACAAAAGATATTCACCGTCTGAGCAGTTTATATCCTGTAATTGTATTATACTGTTTTAACAGCAAAAAAATATGTGCCAAACGGCACATATTCAAAAAAAGTATTTATTTGTCGTTAATTCTATCGTCAAGGATTACAAGTCCCGCCTCTCTTGCCTTTACGGCAAGCTCTGTTCTTGACTTAAAGCCTGTTTTTTCAAGCATATACTGTATATAGTTCTTGACAGTGCCCGGAGCAATGTAAAGTCTTTTGGCAATTTCCGTGTTTGTATCACCGCTTGTCAGTTCACGCAAAACCTCAAGCTCCCTTTCGGTAAAATCCGTACTCATTGCGTTGCCGAATTTAATTTTCGGAGTTGTGTCGGGAAACACACGCTCACCGTTCATTGTTCTGTCCATAAGTTCAATAATAGGTTCGGAACTTACCTCTTTGTACCAAAAGCTGTCAACTCCTGCATCCTTGGCACGCTTTAGATAGGAATATTCGGGCATTGAGGTAACAATGATTATCTTAATTTTCGGGAACTTTGCTTTTATTCTTTCAGCCGCCTCAAGACCGTTTGCCCCCATTGAAGTGCATATATCCATTAAAATCAGGTCAACATCGGAATTTTCACAATGATAATCCGTCATATCGGCATTACTTATTGAGCCCGCAAGCGTATAGTTTTCGCTTTGGTTTACATACATTTCAAATAAAGTTCTCGGCATTGACTGATCTTCAACTATCAGCACTCTTGTCATACTGCAGCACCTCGCTTTTCGGTATTGTGATTTCAAGAACAAAAATTTCGGAAGTTGATATTTTCATGCTTCCGCCGATTTGCTCCGCTTTTTTTCTTACGGAAGAAAGTCCGCCGCCCTCATTGATTTTTTGAGGCGGTTTTCTGCCGTTATTTGCAAATTTAAAAATATATTTTTCACCGTCGTCAAGACTTTCAAGAATCATTTTATCTGCTTTTGCGTGTCTTGCGGCATTGTTAAGGCATTGCATTGTTGCAAAAGTCAGAACCCGCGCAACTGCATTGTTATCAGTCGGAAGATTTCCGACTGTTTCAAGCGTTATTCCGACAAGCTTTGCGGCATTTTCAATATCCTTAGCAAAGTTTTCATCTTTGCAATCATTCTCTGCGGTATTCAGAACAGAAATATTGTTTTTCCACATTTCAAGTAATTTACTGTTATTTTCAGACAGAGTGCCGTTTTCAAGATATCTTCTTGTTGTTATCAGCGTACTGCCGAGTCTGTCATGAATTATCTCTTTTGTGCGAAGAATTTCTTCTTCTCTTGTCAGATCATAGACCATTTCATTGTATTTTTTCAGATGAGCATTAACCTTTTTTAACTCGCCTATTTCATATTCCAAGGTTGATGTAAGCTTTGTAAACTCTGTTATATCGGTTGCCGCAAGCTGAAAATACGGTTTTGAAAAAATTTCCGTTTCCGACAACGAAAAGCTGAAAACCCTGCCGTCCTTTAATCTGACTGTAAATGCCCCGTCATTTTCATATTGAGAAGCCGCTTTTATCTTCTCTCTGAAGGGCATTGCAACATTAAGTGATTTACCCGTAAGTTCAAGGCATATGCTTTCCATAAGGTTATTTTTCAATACAACAAGTCCGTTTTCGTCAAAATAGCAAAGTCCTGTCGGCAAGCCGTCAAAGCTTTCTTTAATTGACATTGCGGTAATATCGGTATTCCTGCAATGATGAAGCCTTACCGTTATGTACACAGACATTACAGCACAATATGCCGTTATGCCGACAGACAGAGCAAACGGCATTCTGCCAAAAAATTCAGCCATTTTATTAATTTGGTTATCGTAATATATTTTACTCAAGACATGAGTGCTTACCAAAAACATTGTCAAAGAGATTACTGCAATTATAACCGCTGAAATCGGTTTCCACAACCTGATTTTATAAAGAAAAGATTGCGTTGCGTTGTATATTGCCGCACAGGCAACAACAAATTGCACACTCATCAATATAACACAAACAAACGAACGCATTTCAAGGATGGGTGTCATATGTCATCACCTCCGCTTTGCATACGAACAAACACAAACAGCGTGTCAGCGTCATATTCCGTGGTGACATTTCCGCCGAGTTTTATAATATCGTCAAGTAAATCATCGGAAATTTTCATTTCATTTTTGCTGTCACAGTTGATTTTTAAATCAATAAATCTCTCATTGACTTTTAAATTAAACAGCAACGCATCTGTGCAGTTCATTATATGCCTTATAAAAATCCCGATGAATTTAAAAAGTGCAATCGTTTTTTCGGCTGAAATTTCTCCCGAAACATTACTGAAAAACGAACACGAAATTCCGTATACAGAAATGTACTCGGCAAGTTCTCGGATACTGTTTTCAAGCTCAAAAGCATTCAGCATTTTTCTGCTTTTTGCCATAATGAGCAGATTGCTTATTCTCTTGATGTAGACATTAACAACACAGGCACCGGCATAATTAACCGAAATATCTCCCCTGTTGTTTTCAATATTTTTGAGTATATTTTCAAGGTCGCAAAGCTGAGGACGGATAAATTCGGTTATACTGTCATAGAGCTTGTTCTGTTCGGTTACTGCCGCTCTTCGTTTTTTCAGCTCTGCCTCTGATTTTAAGATTACATTGTATTCCGAAATCTGCTCTTTTACTTCCGAAAGCTCTCTGTTAATTCGGTTAATTGCCGATATATCTTCCGTCCAAACTGCCTTACCGCCTTTTATATTATGCTTTTTAAGAATTATATTTTCATCAATCACAACACTGTTACCGTTTTGCAGAACAACATCTTTTGAAACATTTGTTGCGTTTTTTGAGCGGTATTTCACATTACCCTCATTGTCAAATATGAGAGTGTTAAGATTTGACGCATTGAAAAAATCGCCGTAACCCGTATTTGACGGCACAAGACCTATCTGAATAAGGCTTTCCCATAGAGCAATTGAGGCAAAGCAGAACACCTCGGGAACATTGTAAATTCTAAGTCCCGAATATCCGTGATTCAGATTATTCCAGAGCGTATAAATTATTGCGACAAGAATTATTACAATCGGAATCCACAGTTTTTTGCGTGTTGCGGAAATTCTGCATCGATTTATTGAAAGCACAATTGACGAAAGTACAAGTATAAAAATCCACACTGCAATTACATAGTAAACAGGACCGTAACTGTATTGTTTGTTCCAATTGTGAAAATCGGGTTCAAATACAAAAGCAAGCTGATGAAAATCGTTTGTCATAACAAGCAGCACAAGAACGGCGGCAGGTATAATCAAAAGATATTTTCGGTTATTTGTATTTTCGGGCTTACCGATATTCAGCATTGCAAAAAACATCATAAGCGGCAAAAACACCATTGCTATGTAATATGAATACCAAAGATACCGTCCGTATGTGTTGATATCGGCAGGGCTGTTGTATTTTATGGCACGAAGAGCCATCCACAAGAGCATAAGCGCCGCAGATATCACAAGGCAGATTCGTATATTCTTCTGAACAATGCGATATGCAACAGACACACCCCAGCCTATAATAAGCCCCGAAAAGATAATAACATCAAAATTTTCAATATAATTGTCCGCCGAGGAAGTAAGATGAGAAAAAATTCTCACCGCACCTCCAAACAGGAATATAATTATCCCGACAACAGTCAGAAGCTTTGTTTTGTCAACTTTGCGAACCATATGCCACCCGTCAGTTATTTCAAGTTTGATTTCAGCAACATAATTTTTTCAAAACACCAATGTTGCACACCATTTTACTACATAATAACACAATATAACGGATTATACAATTCATATTTACCGCAAACTTAAACGAAAAAGTAAATAGTTAATTTTCAAAGTAACTTTCATGGTAGAACTTACTTTGGAAATTGACGCACTGAAATCTTCCTTGTTTTGGAATGTAATCAATCGTGGTATTCTTAACAAACTTATTAAACTACAAAAGGCACATAAAAAGGCACATAACCGAAAGTGATAACGGTTATGTGCCTTATTGTTTTTTGCAATGCTGTTTTTTCACAGTCCACGAGTAAAATTTGTACCCTAATTAGATTTACTCTATTCTTAAAAAATTGTTTCAATTTGCTATTGCAATTTGCGTCCATTAATTTTTCCTCCAATCAGTCTGATTTTTTAATTCAGGTCGATTGGGGGACTTCTGTTTCTACAAATCATAATTGCCCTTTCTGCTTTCAATGCAAAAAGGGCAAAAATAATGCCGACAGGTAATAGCATTAAAAGCTATAACTTGTCGGCATTTAAAATCTAAAATTTTGACTTTATTTAATCTCTACAAATATAATCAGTCAACTATGTTATTCAATTCTTCAAATGGTATGTCATGTTCGTTTGCATACTGTTCTGCATAACTACCCTTTATTCCGCAGATTGTAAGTTTATCACATCCTTCAAAAGCGTTATCTGCAATATATTCTACCTTATCGTAAATGATAATTTTCTCCAACAAGGTGCAATTTTCAAAAGCACCCCATTCAATGCTCTTAATATTTTTAGACAAAACTAACTGTTTTAAGGATATGCAATTACTAAATGCATATCGTTGTATTGCAGTAATATTATCGGGAATATTTATACTTTTTAGTGATGTGCAACCGGAAAAAGCACCGTATGCTATACCACGATCAGCAATATTATCCGGAATTACAAGCGTTTCTAATGAAGAACAGCCTGAAAATGATAAACTTTCAATTTCTTTTACATCACCATTAAAATTAACATTTTTCAGACTTTCACAATTCGTAAAAGAGAATTGTTTTATAGTACTTGGGAGTTGTATGCTTTCTAATGAAATACAATGGTCAAAACATCTGTTAAATATATACTCTATCCCTTCAGAAACAACAATCTCTTTTACTATATCGTTATCCTCAAACATTCCTTTCCTTTCTGCTCCCCACAAATTGTATCCTGTAACATATCCGCCTAAAGCATTTACTTTATGGAAAAATATTGTTGAAGGAATTACAACTTTCTCTGACGGGTAGTTTATCTTTACAATTGTTGCCGATTTATTTGTATATCCATCGGTTTCATATGTGTACCCAAACCACCAATGTTCACTTGAAAAGATTTGCAACAATATAAATATCACTAACACTACGCACAATATCCCGATAGGTAGTTTATATTTTTTTATTTTTTTCATCATATTAAAATTCTCTCGTAAAAAATATAGTTTTAATTATCAACAAACCGATAATTATTAATTTACAGACTGAATTGTTGTATCCAATTTTTCAAATGGTATGTTATGTTTTTTTGCATACTGTTCTGCATAACTACCCTTCATTCCGCAGATTGTAAGTTTATCACATCCATCAAAAGCGTTGTCCGCAATGTAATCACATTCATCATAGACATTAATTCTCTCTAAAGAAACGCAATCCCGAAAAGCTCCGTCACCTATTTTTATTAAGTCCTCAGGCAAATTCACTATTTCAAGAGATTTGCAACCATCAAATGTCCAGCTCTCAATAATCCTGACCTTTGACGGAACATCAATAGTTTGCAGAGAAGTACAACATTGAAAAGCATTTGAACCTATTTCTGATAGCTTGTCGGGTAAATCAATATTTGTAAGTGAAGTACATCCTTGGAAAGCCACACTCTCTATACAATAAACATTTTTTGAAAACTTCACATTTTTTAATGAATAGCAACGAGCAAAAGCATTAGTGCTGATTTTGTTAATTTGCTTCGGTAAGTATATTTCTTCAAGCCCGGAACAATCGCTGAAACTAAAGGATTCGGTAATAGTATCTCCGTCAACAATGTTCACTTCCTTTAAATTATCACACCGCACTACGTCAAATGTCGTCATTGTGCCTGGTATAGTAATTTTTTCAAGATTATAGCAATTAGCTATAGCCGGGCCATAAGTTTCCACTACTCCTTCAGGTATTATAATTTCTTTTACAACATTATTTCCCTCAAATACACCTGTAAGAGACACCCCAACTAATGCAGCTTTTTCTACACAACTTAGCTTTTTGACTTTATATGAAGAAATTTCCGAAGGAATTTCAATGGTTTCAGCCAATATATCGGTTTTTATCAATGTAGCGTTTTGATTTTCATCAATTTCAAATGTATATCCTTCAGCAGTTTTTGTTATAGGGTATAGCTCTTTACAACTTGAAAACATTAAAATAAAAACTGTGCAAAAAGATATTGCAAATACTATATTTACTCGTATTAATCTAGTTGTTTTCATATATAAAACCTTTCAAAAGTTTGTAGCACTAATTTCAAAGATGAATGAGCAAACATAATTGCTCATTCATCTTTAGAAATTTATAATGAATCAGTTAATCTGGTTCATATGTTGTCCAAGTATTATCCTTAAACCACACATCTTGTGTAACCAAATGCCCAGGTTGCAATACACCAGGTATCTGTTTATTCTTCGAATCATTGAATATTACTTTAGGATTATCTACACCATAGATCGTATAAGTTAACCAATTGTCATACATTTGACTATTCATTAATGCACCAGGCCATGACATCAGAATATCATTATCTTCATAGAAGTAAATTCTTGTGTCCCAATACTCCCAATCAGAAAGACGATAAAAATGAACAGTAATTCCCTGTGGTTTTTTGCTATATGCAGTTTCATTTACTATCCACATTTCATCTTCTATTATTTCTATTCCTGGTTGATTAATACCGGGACGCTGTTGTCTTGTGTCAGGATCGGTAGTGTTGTTATTAAAAATAACCCTTGGATTCTCCAAACCATATATTGTGTAGGTATACCAATTATTACCACCATCAGGGGACATTTTCTCTCCTGGGAATGGGAGTTCATGGTCATCATCATTATAATAATAGATATGAGGAGGCTTTGTCAAGAAAAGTGTGTAAGTTTTTTTAAAGTCATAAAAAATTATATTAATGTCTTAAATCATATGCTCGTATTTTTTAATACGGGCACTGATTTTTTCATTTGCAGCCAGTTGATTTCTGACCATTGCCCAATTTTGAACCTTACTGCCATTCTACTTTTTGTAAAGCTCGGTTGTGCGTAAATAGAACAATTTGAGTAGTGCGTTTTCGTTTGGAAAAGCACCCTTTTTTGTAACTTTTCTGAAACTTGAATTTATGCTTTCAACCGCATTGGTTATACACATAACCTTACGAACGACACTGCCGTAATCAAAAAAATGCTCGACATGGTTGAAATTTCGTTTCCACACATCAACTGCTCCGTAAAATTGTTTGCTGTGCAAACGGTGAAATACTACATAACGTATTGTGAAATTTTCTGCTAACGCAGAAAATGAAATGAAATAAATCAGCTCACACCGTAGGCATTTCACATTCAGAAGGAATATTTCACATGCAAAGCGTATTTCACAAATCCGTAAGGATTTATTTCACTAAAAAAACGACAGGTAAAAACCTGTCGTTTTCTGGCTCCCCAAACCTACTTTGTAAGGGAGGAAAGTAACTGCCTCGCATACCACGTTTGGTTCTTAAACAGCACTCGCACAATCCCAGTTCACTAAAAACAGACCACGGGGTGTTAGCGATAAAGAAGGTGTTATGTAAAACAGTCGGATAGTTAAGATTGTAGGATAAATCTATACTTTACGGAGGTTTTACGAATGAGAAAAACTAAATATCACATCTATCTAAATAGCGAAGAAAGGCGATTGTTGATAAACAGCCTGAACGACTTGCGAAATCAGTTGATTGCGGAGGGCAGATATACCGATCTTGTTGATGAGGTCTTGATTAAAACAGCCAATGCTAAAATCAAAAAAATCAAGGTAGTCAGCAAATGTCCGTAATCGGTATATTTGCGGTTTTTTGAGGGGGGGTAATGATAACACACCTTAACCCATCTAAATCCGCTATTGCAAAGCCGCATAAACATTGACTTTTTGAAGCTAACTTTTTCGACTATTATGGAGGACAAAGATTATGACAAATAAGATTACATATACGCAACAAGGCGATTACCTTTTACCCGACCTAAAATTACCTGAACAGCCGAAGGTTGAGATTGGCGTTTGGGGCAAGCGGCATTTACGGTATATCGAGAAATATCACAGAATCCGCTATACAAACCTATTGACGAGCTGTACACTCACCGCATACCTTGCCGATATTGATGAGGAAGCTACTGAAATGTTTAATAGGCTTGTAAAACAGCTTGCCAGAAAGGAAGGCGTAACCGAACACCTCAAGGGTGAAGATCAGCTATTGTGGGTTAAGCGTATGAATAATATACGCAACCGTGCGGAAGAAATTGTAAACAATGAATTGATATATGAATAAATTAACCGGGCGAAGGTGGTAATCCCATCTTCGCCCGAATTCTATTTATCAACTTTTTGAGTGGAAGCATCTCTAAATGAACATTTTTTTGATAAACACTCTTTCATTTCAAATTGATCATCAGATATTACAACACACGTCCAAGGAATTCTAAGTTTATTACAAATCCCAATTACTCTTGAACGTTCTTCTTTTTCCATTTTACAACCGAGATAAATCTTATTGATATCAAAGAATCGATAATTATAGCCTTTTTTAGCGTTTTCATATGTCAAAAGTCGCCATTCTTTTTGATACTTCCAATCTAAGCTTTTGCTTAAAAGTCCATATTTATAAATGTTCCACAGATCCTCTTTTTTATGATTTTCTTCATCTAACGAAATAAAGAAATCAACAAGGTTTTTGCGTGAATCAGTATATATTACAGGGAAGATATTGTTAATTATATCGCTGTATTTTTCATAGTCATCAGACCATTTGTACTCAATACAAAAGCCTTTGTGATTATTAGCATAGTGCGACCACATCAACATTGAATAAGGAGTTTGAGTAAAGCAAGATATTCTTATTTTATCATATATCAATCGAACACTATTTTTATATTCGAAGTCTATAGTTTTGTTGATTGCGTTTTGATAACTCTTTTCATTAGATTCGCTTTGTGTAAGTTCAAGTTTTAAGAAATTAAGAAATAGTTTATCTTTTAAGTTTTCTAATTCATTACTGCTATCTGTAGATATTATACTATCCAAAGAATTGCCGGACACAATATGATTAAATATACGAAGAGCTAATTGATATGAAATCATCGCAAAATCCCAGCTTGCTTCAACTTTCAAACCACAGTGCATAGCAAGCTTTTTTATAAATCTATAAGAAAATTCAGAGGGATTTACACAGTAATTACAATCATATGGATCATCAAATTTAATTGGATTTTGAAGAAAAACTGTATTATTTTCAATAGCTTCAACAGAATGATTTTTGCCATCGTTCGTTAAGTTTGGAAAATATTTATACAAATACTTCGGATGACTATTTACAATACTTAATGTAAAATTATCCCAGGTTATCTGATTGATTTGTTCTTCGTTATATAGTATATCGTTTATATAATAAATAGACATTACTACCTCTATAATACCATACTATCCAACTGCTCCCGAATCTCATCAAATCCGCAATTCAAATCAAGCGTTTTCACGCTGATTTGGTTTCCGCTCATTTGATAGGTATTGTCGGGGACAATTTGTTCGTCTGTTTTGGCGTAGAGCAACATTCCCGAAACGGTTACTTGCCTGTCCTTCAGTTCTTCCTGCTTGTTCTTGACGTAGGTAAAAATCTGATACAGGTTTGCCGAGTGGACAGTTGCCTTATTAAACCGCTGCTGTGTGGTATGGGCGTAATATTTTGCGTCGATAATCAGAATGTTATCGTCTTTTTCGAGCACAATATCTGACTGCATAACCGGAAGCATATCGCAGAAATCGTCGTCGAGCTGCCACGGGATTTGCGGTGCGCCGACGGTCAGTTCCGGATGTTCCTTGCGGAAATATTCCAGAATAAACTTCTCATACAAGCGGTGCATACGCTGTTCATCGAGGAAATCCATCAGCTTGGTTGTGCCGTCCGACTGTGT
>ERZ779656.1046-NODE-1046-length-16270-cov-1.658649_pt1 | contig 16270 bp, 9 predicted proteins | sample MGYA00511102_ERZ779656 | MGnify/ENA primary metagenome ERZ779656 (study PRJEB29588, sample SAMEA2143980) | human gut metagenome | biome: human gut; feature: human-associated habitat; material: faeces | place: Denmark | collected 2008/2010 ... | reverse complement strand
ACACGGAGGATAGCCGCAACATTCATCGCAAAAGAGACAGCTCCACGTCCGGTAAACGGTGGGTTACCATCAAACAATTCCGGGATCGTCCCGATACAGTGTAATGACATCTCCTCCTCCAAGCTTATCAACATACGTTCAGCAAAAGCAACGCCACTCTTTCCGAATACACGCAAATAAGCTTCCAAATAGGCGCCTAACAACCACGGCCAAGCAGTACCTTGGTGATAAGCCAAATCTCGTTCATATTGCGGCCCCACATAATACGGGCGATATCCTTCGCTCTTCGGACTCAAGGAACGCAAGCCCTTCGGGGTAAGCAACTCTTTCGTCACGATATCCACTACGGCACGTTTCTGCATCCTCGTCAATGGGGAATAAGGCAATGCCACAGCGAAAATCATATTAGGCCGTACGCTCCAATCTACCGTAGAACCATTCACGGAATCGAACAAATAATTATACCCGTTCACAAAGGTTTCCGGGAACGATTTATCCATCGACTTGATAATCGGATCAATACCCTCGACAGGTACTCCCCCCATCAATTCTGTATAGAAACAAAGAGCATTATACCAAAGAGCGTTAAATTCCACTACATAACCGGAACGAGTTACAACAGGTTTTCCGTTTACGGTAGAATTCATCCAAGTAATCGCCTTATCTTTTCCATTAGCGAAAAGTAAACCATTCTCCATCAATTTCATATCGGGATGTTTCTGGTCCCGTATATAATCGATAACTTCTTTCACGAAATCGCCATATAGCTCACGTGCCTTTTCAACGCCTTCATGCTTAGCATACTGTTGGATCGCCCAGATCGCCCATAAAAAGACATCCGGATGCTCGATCTCACGAATCACCGCATCGAAACGCCCATTCTCCATATACGCCCGCATCGCCGGCATCGCCGTATGCATGATCTTCTCAAAACGAACCGGATCATCGATAGACAACGTACTACCCGGAAGAGCTACGAACAAATCTCTCGCACGTACTTTAAACCATGGATAGCCCGCTAATAGATAAGCGTCGTCTTCCTTGGGACGAAAATAAAATTGCTGAGCGGAATTCTTCAAGCAATTGAAGAAGCTAGTACGAGGTGTACGAGCTACGACCTCATTCTCATACAGTGCCTTCAAGCGGGTAGTTGCCACTGCACTATCGCCAGCGCTGAAAATAATAGTCTCCCCTTTTTTGATAGGGACCTCGAAATATCCGGGAACATACAAATCCTCCTGATAAGGATATCCCCTCTCTTGTTCTTTCGGATACTCGATGCCATTGTACCAATACGGCTCATACACAAATTTAACTTTCTTGTTAAATTGCATATACAGTTCCGGATAACCGGGATACATACATGTCTTGATTCCGTTTGTGACTTCCTCGTAAGATTGGTTCACGTTACCATTGGCTTGCGTTAAGTTCTTCACGCTACGGAAAGCGAGGAAAGGACGGAAACGTAAGGTCGTAGCGGAATGAGCATCTTCCAACGTATACTTAATCATGATACGATTCTCGTACATGGAAAACACTTTCTCTTTCGAGAAGATCACACCTCCTACACGGTAAAGCGTACGAGGTACTGTCTCTGAGCTATACTCGCGGATGTACTTATGTCCCTTGGGACTGAAATTATCGCCTGCATATTTATGCAACCCAAGATTAAATTCGGCACCATGTTGAATTACCGTCTCATCAAAAGAAGATAGTAACACATGGTTGTCATCATCAATCGCAGGCACAGGCATAACGAGTAGTCCGTGGTATTTCCTGGTATTACAATCAACAACAGTAGTGCAGTGATAGGCTCCCAAACGGTTGGTTCGAAGCACCTCACGAGTCAGCGACTCTTCCAGGTTTATCATTACTGTTTTGTCAAATTTAAGATAACTCATATGTGTATTTGGGTTTTAAGTTACTTTCTTTAATATCAAAATGAAATTATTTTCGTTTCTGAGAATCAAAAGTATTATTTAATAACTAAAAAAACAAACTGTCTTTTATATTTATTTAGAAAAAAAGGCATCCTTCTTCTACGATAAACTTATAGATCAAGGCTTTAAAAAGAAAGGTGCTCTAAAGGAGTGTTTTCAAACATATAAATTTTTGTTAAATCAATCCTATTATCATATTCATCAAAGCTCAAAATCAAGGTACAGCCCCCCGAAAACAAGCCTCGGTTTAGTCATAGGAAATGTTCTATTTTTCATTTTAAATCAATCTGAATATAAAAACAGATGCCTATAATGTTCCTGTGATTAAAATGCCTACCTTTGCGGAAATTTTCAAACAATTTTTAATATGAGGAAGTTATTATATAATGTAGTAATTTTATTAAGCGCAATTCAAATGACACACGCAGCAAATAACCCTTTCTTCGGGAAGTTTAAAACACCGTTCGAGACCCCTCCTTTCGATAAGATCAAGATCGAGCATTATGAGCCCGCTTTCGACGAAGGAATCAAGCAAATGGAAAAAGAGGTGCAAGAGATCGCCAATAACCCGCAACCGGCTACTTTCGAGAATACGGTAGTAGCTCTGGAACGTAGCGGCAAATTATTAGAAACAGTCTCTTCTGTTTTTTTTAATGTATTAGGGGCAGAGGCTAACGACGAAATGATGGAAATCTCGCAACGTGTCTCCCCGAAGTTATCCCAGACATCCAATAACATCTTCTTAAATGAGAAGCTACTTGCTCGGGTCAAATCAATCTATGATAAAAAAGAACAATTGAACCTTTCTACCGAGGATGCTAAATTGCTGGAAGACCTTTACGAGTCGTTTAAAGCGAATGGGGCTACGTTAAATAAAGATGACAAGGAAAAATACCGCAAGCTAAGTATGGACCTAAGCATGTTAACCTTGCAGTTCGATCAAAACGCCTTGAAAGATAAAAACCGATTCGAATTACTAATAACGGACGAGAACGAACTATCCGGCTTACCCGAAAGTGCTCGTGACGCAGCGGCCATGTTAGCCAAAAGTAAAGATAAAAATGGATGGTTATTCAATCTCTCGGCTCCGAGTTACATTCCATTTATGCGTTATTCCGACAAGCGTGATTTGCGAGAAAAAATGTATCGTGAATACATGAGCGTAGGAAATAAAGGGGATGAGTTCGACAATAAGGACATTATCAAAAAGATCGTTAATATCCGCCTAGAGATCGCCCAGTTGATGGGATTCAAGAATTACGCCGAATATGCGCTGGAACACACGATGGCTAAAAACTCAGCGAACGTATACAAATTATTGAATCAGTTACTCGAAGCTTATAAACCGATAGCGATCAACGAATACAATGCAGTAGAAGGATTCGCATTAGGTACAGAGAAAGAGAATATCACCGTTATGCCTTGGGACTGGAGTTATTATTCCGAGAAGTTACGGGATATCCGCTTCAAGGTAAACGACGAGATGACTCGCCCTTATTTCGAGTTAAGCAACGTAAAGAAAGGCGTATTCGGATTAGCTACCCAGCTCTACGGTATCACCTTTAAGGAAAACAAGAAAATCCCGGTTTATCATCCGGAAGTAGACGCTTATGAGGTATACGATGCCGATGGTAAGTTCCTTGCTATCCTTTATACGGATTTCTTCCCTCGTGACGGAAAACAATCCGGCGCTTGGATGAACAATATCAAGGCTCAATACAAAGATAAAGACGGAAAAGATAGCCGTCCTCAGATCGTTATCGTGATGAACTTTACCCGTCCGACAGACACGAAGCCCTCTTTGTTAAGTTTCGACGAGGTGAACACGCTCTTGCATGAGTTCGGGCACTCCTTGCACGGCATGCTAGCGCAAGGAACCTATTCCAGCCTTTCGGGAACCAGCGTTTATCGTGATTTCGTAGAATTACCTTCCCAGATCATGGAGAACTGGTTGACTGAAAAAGAGTTCTTAGATCAGATCGCCGTTCATTACCAGACCGGAGAGAAAATCCCGCAAGAGATGATACAAAGCTTGGTAAACGCCTCTAACTTCAACGCCGGCTACCTTTGCTGCCGCCAATTAAGCTTTGGCTTGCTGGATATGGCATGGCATACGTTGGAGCAACCTTTCGACGGTGACGTAGCGACATTCGAGAAAAAAGCTTGGGCTCCGACGGTAATCGTACCGGAAGTACCGGAAGCCTTGATGGGCACAAGCTTCGGACATATCTTCTCCGGAGGATACGCGGCAGGCTATTACGGATATAAATGGGCCGAGGTATTAGACGCCGACGCTTTCTCCGTTTTCAAATCGAAAGGAATCTTCAACAAGGAGGTCGCGAAATCTTTCCGTGACAATATCTTATCCAAAGGTGGTACAGAAGATCCCGCCGTGTTATACAAGCGTTTCCGTGGACAAGAGCCTACGATAGACGCCTTATTAATCCGTAATGGTATTAAGAAGTAATAATTTACCGGGCTTAAACTTCACGCTTTTACGAGCTCTTATCATATAAGCCACCCCATTCTTAGGATTTCTGCCGATCCGTTCGGTTTGTTCCCAAGCGGAGAGCGTCCCAAAGCCCAATAGCATCAAAGAACCATCACTCTCCAAAGCCTCTGTCGTAGTCTCTTCCCAAGCTTGAACAAAGCGCATCGCCTCCGCTTGCGTAACCGACAATTTATCAGCCAATGTTTTCACGAGTTCTCTCCTATTCATCCCTTTCACTTTTAATTTGCATCACAAAAATAGATTATAACATTTCTTAGCACGATAGGTGTGAGTTTCAACTTTAAAGGGTAAACCTACCAACTATCCTTGATTGATAAGAACACCTATTCATTTCCGAGAAGGTGATAGGAACACCGACACTTTATAAAGACAGCAAGGGGCAGACTTGTGTAAGCCTGCCCCTTATCAGTCATACTGTATTTATCAGACTCGGATTCTATTAACACCATCAATCCGCATCATCCACTTCTAATTCTTAATCTCCTCCTTGCGGATAAGGTTCTCAAGGTCATTCACTTCCTCCAAGGAAAACCCCGTAGATTGGGCGATCACAGCCGGATCCGCCCAAAAGTCTTACCTGTTTGCTCGTTTGCCAGAACCACGTCCGTTCGCCATGAAGGGAACTCGGGAAGGCTGAAGTTCAGAAAACGTATCTATGTCGTAAAGGTAAGGACTATTTTCCGAATAAAAAATCTCGTTTAGATAAAATAAGCCATTCATATCACTTTAGTATCAAAGATCAACCTGTTAGCCAAACGGACATTATCTGATCCTTTTGATCAATATAAGACGCATATCGTGGCATTCCCTTTTAACGAAAGCCACACAATAAAGACATGGAGCGCCGCTTTATTCATGTTTTAGGATAAAAAAGGACGGTTTTCAACGCACATTAGGAGGCAAAAGCCTACACATACGGTGGCGTTGGGCAACACCTACCGTGCCGTTGGGCATCGTAAGCGGTCGCTAATAGGGTTATAAGCGGTCGTGAATGGGCATTCTTGTACCGTTACACCCCAGTCGTAAGCCTGTTTTTCCCCTTTTCACCCTACTTGATATGAATTACGATGAATTAATTTAGCTAGAATGAAAGGGCATTTTTCAACATCTACGTATATGCTAAGCAATTACTGTTTTTTTCTTGCGTATTTGGAGGCAAGTCGTAGGTCGGGACGGAAAAAGGGATTCTCCGGGAGTTAAGAATACAAAGTGTCAGATTGATTTCTGTTAAATAGAGAGAGACGCAGCATGCTGCGTCTCTACAACTAGATATATCAATTTATTTTTCACTCCTCACACAACGAACAAACATGCCGTTATTCGTATTTAATGTTCCGACATTAATAGGAACATTGGTATTCAGAGAATACCAAAAATCTATAAAAAGCATATTCGTATCAGCATGAGAGTCACCAGATCCAGACCAATAAAAAGCCCCATATCGATGGGCTGTATTATAGAGAAGTCGACCTCCACCCAAATACCCAATACCAATCTCATCAATCCCTGTATCCTCTGCAGCACTCCCATGCTCAGTCATAACAGCCTTTCCATAAGAGAAGAACAAATTGACAGGTTCTCCAGTAGAACGAACCATTAATGTCCCTTTAGCCGGATTGCAATCTATAGTTTCATCTATAACCGCATTGCCTTCTGAATCCCACTGCCAACCAAAAGGAGTATTCTCAACCGGACAACTATCATCATACACATATCCTCCATATGTAAATAATGTATTTTTCTCCGTAGCACTCTTAATAGCACTGTAATGGCTAGCCGCAGGAACTTTATAACCACTCGGACATGGACCTTGTCCATACTCCCATTTGTATTTTTCATTGCGCATGTCCTCCGATGTTTTTTCTTTCCAATTCAAATGCTTATTACCATAAGTCACATCCCATGGTGTATAATAGGAATCTGAAGCCCCTCCTTGATAAAAATATCCAGATTGGGTCGGAGCGTTGGTGATAGAGCCTTTTGTCGTACAATTGAATAAAGACCAAGTTGCCCCACCATCCAACAATTGCGTATCCGCATAACCTTGACGCAAATAAATCATATGCTCGCAACGGTTATTATGATAGGTTACCTTGATAGCGCCATAACGATTGGTGGAAGAACTTCCTGTGCTCGAATTCGGTTTATAATTAAAAACAATATCACCTCCAGTACCTGTAACAGACTCCGATGTTCCGACGACAGACTGTCCGTCATCTGTAGATAGCGTAAACCAATCCCCGGCGGTAATAGTAGCTGTCCAAGGGCCAATAGAATTCAATATCTCATACTTTCTCTTCTCCTTATTAAATTCTCGCACCTTAACTTTGACAAGCTCCCTGTTGTCCCATTTCTTATAGAAAGCTATCGGATCGACCAAACGGATAACTTGATTGACAGTTACAGTTTTAGAGATTGATTTTCCATCCTTCCCTGTAGCCGTAATCGTCACGGTATTAGTTATGTGATCCTTACTACTAATATTCGTTTTCTTCGTGATAACTCGAATCGTATTCGTATTTTTATCATACGCACCAATCTGGAAATCCTTACTATTTGAACCTTCCACACTCCATTCACACTTATCAAACCACTGATGATCTGTTGGTAACTTCACTTGGATATCACTTATAGAGCCTATCCGATACCCGATATAAATATCATCCACCGTAAAATCCCAGTTGAAATCTTTCGTCACACGCCAAGAAGCCTCGTCAACCCCGCCCTTACCGGTAAGATTAAGCGTCACGTTATAGTGGGCGTTTCGCTCTACCGCAAAATTGGTAAAAGCGTCATCTCCTAAGAAAAAGCGATAAACAATCTTCCCATTAGCACCCATTTCTGAATACTCTGCTTCCACACGAATATAAGAACAAGTCTTATCCGTTTCCACAGTGGCGACATCCTTTATTGGGGTGTTACCTAAACTTGCCGGGGTTTTATAAGCCTCTACATACTGTCCGTCTTTCAGTAAGCAGACACCATCCGGTTGCTTATTCTCATACATAAAGAAAACACTGTTATCTTTCATTGAACTAACATTTTCTACCGGATTGGAAAATTCGATCATATCAGCCTCCGTTATATAATCTGAAGGTGACGGATTTGCCGGGATTAAGTTGTTCATAAACAATTTACCAGTAGCCGGTACTTGATGCAAAGATACTTTTAGGGGCTTGATCGTACGATCTTTCAATCCAGAAGTATTCACAGATACGGATATCATAGCGTAAATACGCTTTAACGAAAGGATGGCAGAACCTTTTCCTCCGCTAACTGATACATTATCATCGAATGCGCTCATTACCATCTTAGGTAAATTTTCTGGCGTTCCATACGATAGGTTATTTATCTCATCGAACGGCTCCGCACTCAAATCAGATTCTGCGTTCGCAATTACTCGTACACGATAAGAGCCATTCTGTAAAGCTATATCGTAATTAACCGCCTTATTCTCTTCGTTATTATTTACGGTAAGGCCATTCAAGGCTGCACCGGTCAAATACAATCCTTTAACTAAACGATTATTATCCTTATTATACACAAGGATATTCAAATCGCTAATAGCATTAGCATCAGTAGCCGAGGCTTTCGTGAGCGGAGAGATCACGTCGCTAGCGGAAACGCTCAAGGACAGTCGTAATCCATCAACTTTCTGCTCTCCTCCATTCACTTCCGTCTCTTCCATGCAGGAACCCAGTCCTAGCATTAACAGGCCCAAGAACAAGGCATATATATATTTCATCGCTTTCATAATATTCTATTTACTGTTTAATTAAAGTTTGCGCTAACATCTTTCCCAGCCCAAGGAGCTACCCATATCTTAAATTCACCTGTTGATTGTTTCAACATTCCTGTCACATGATAATAGTTACCGTGGATCAAACCGTCCGTGCATTCATCCGCTTTATATTCAGGGTTGATTGGGATGGAGTATTTGTAATCCGTACCCTCACCTCCGGAGGTGATCTCCTCACTGGAGCTAGGCTCACCCTCAAGCTCCAAATCATCTTGATATAGATAAAACTCCGAACTCCCATCTCCCCATCCTGAACCGTTTTCCCAATAAGGATGCAAGAAATTTCCTTTCATCTTATAAATATATTTCTTTATATCCGCACCCAACGCAAACTCACCGACCAGATTGACTGTCAGAGCATTCTGCAAATCGGCGACTTTCTCTCTCTCATACGTATAAAGAACAACCTCTACAGTGGAGCACGCTTTATTTATTGTTTTTAGTTGGCTGTCAAGTAATTTAGACAAGAGATTTTTCTCGTTCTCGGATATAATCAAGTTTGATTCTGTATTCACATTCAGAATCTGAATTGTTTTCAAGCTAAAGAGCCATTTAGGAGTCGTCTCTATTTTCTCAACTGTTATTCCCCCCTCTAACGTTATCGTTAGATGAGCACATTTGTCGCCAATCGTTGTGCCCACGTTACATCCTACATGCGAACAACCATTTCCATTCATAGCCTTCGCTATTTCTACAGCCCCCGCCGGAATTCTACCATTTTTGCCTACAGCACCAAGCTTCCCATCCAACTTATAAATGGTGACAGCATTACTGCTATTTGAAGCACTGTTCATTAACTCTTTAGTCAGCACGGCTGTTAATTCCGTCAAAGCAAAACCTCCCAGATTCCAATCACTCGTTGTCGTAGAACCTTCCAGCTCCGGCAAATCTACCTCTAGCTCCAGATGTACCTTCGCCGCCAGTTGTTTTAGGCTAACCGTCTTACCTCCCGTAATCAATCCATCTGTCAACGTTAATGTCATCTCCCCCTCTCCGACCTTTATCAAGGTTTTAGGATCGAATGTATAATAATCGGTTCCCCCTAAAGATGTATATGATACGGATTCTTCACATAATGTCGCATAGTCCATTTCCGCATAAGACGCAACCTTGTCCTCCAATGGATTCACGATAGCTACCACCTTCAGTTCCGTGTTAAGCGGCAAGGTCAAACCGGTCAGTTTAAAGGAGCCGGAACTTTGTGTCCCGACAAAACTGCCATCACCTAAGGTTCCGGTCTTAGAAATCAAGTATTTCCACTCGTTATCTACCTTCTTGAAGATAGAGACAAAAATATTGTTTATGTTAAGTTCATCCGCCGTAGCGTACTGATAAGTACCATCGGCATTTATCACTTTCGTCTCCACGCCCTCAGTAGAGAAAGAGATCGAAACCGTACCTGTTTCCATCGGTCGCTCATCTATCAGCTTCTCTTCCGTACATGCGGTAAAGGCCAAGAGCGCCAAAAATCCTGTCAATACTATATCTTTTAACTGCTTCATGTTATGTTTATTTTACCCTGTTTACTTAACTGGTTCTCCAAAAATATCACCGACACTCAAGGTATTCGGTATCCAATCTTCAATTACAAAATCAATATCCTCGCTGGCATTACCTATTGTCACAGATAACTTATAGAGATTCCCCCCAACAACCTTCACCGCATCTCCCGGCTTTGTCTTGATCGGATAGGTACGATCCATTACCGCACCATCGACCTTATAGGTTATTTTCATGAAAGTCTGACGATCTACATCCGTATTATCATAGCCATAAAAACGGATCTTATCGTAAGTACCGTAAATGTCTTTCTTCGGATCACTCTGGTTCACATCGGTTGGCTTCAGAATATTATCATCTACTCCGGAAAAAGAGCTACCATACTCACCTACCACTTTAGCGCTTAGCTTAATGTTCAGCATCTGTACGGAAACGACCTCTACATTCGGTACTACCGGATACTCACCATCCACCTTTTCTTTACTCGTGTCTACCACCTTGAAGGAAGCCAGTTCAAACGCCGCAACTCTCTGCGATACGGGAATTGTTATTTTGTTACAATTCCCGTCATCGTGAGTAGCCAATTGAGTAGTTGTTTTATAAGATCCAATGGGTTGTTCTCCTACTTTTACTAGAAAATTAGGATGTTCTGCCAACTCTACATCTTGAATATCCGCTATGGTTGTACAAGCCAATAACTTATCGGCAGTCGTCTGTGTCAGGTTCGCCACCGCATAAGCCGTAAGTGCCGGCTTATCACTTGGCACTTTCACGATCATGTGGCGCTCGATATCCGTAGTAAAGGACTCGCTACTCGTCTGCAAATCGCTCGTTGCGTACCAATAAGAAGACAATACATTGTCATCTTTAATAATAGCTACAAAACAATTACTGATAGAAGATTCCGTAGAAGTAACATCATTGGGATTTTCCGTTATTTCACCAGCCTTGGTCATAGAGCTATTGCCGGAAAGAGAGAAGGCAAAAACGGCCTCGGTGTTTGCGATATTCGTCCCAACGCCTCCCATATCCACGTTATTCAAAATATCGTCTTCCATGGAGCAGGACACTCCGATGCAAAGGAAGCATAACAATGCTAGTATATTCTTTATTTTCATAATGGATTGAATTTTTCTCTTGTTTTACGCTAGCAAAATTAGAGGAATCCATTATTCGGCACGATAGGCGTAACTTTCAACTTTAAGGGGTAAAACTAGCATATTGGAAGTAGCGTTTTAAGGGTGTGGCTAAAGCTATCTTAGGCGATAGGGATACCTATGCAGGGCGCAAATCCATCCATCATAGGACAAAAAAACGGAGCCCGGAAATTCCGAACCCCGCCTTTCGCTGTTTATTTAAATATAAAAGAACTTAATCAATTCACGTCATCCTCATGTTGCGTAATGACTGTCCAAGGCTGCACCTTTACGCTAAAGCTGATGCAAGCGTTCAACTCGCTAGTATCGGGATCCTTGGAACCCTCGCCGGTAATAGTGGCATATACCTTATATATATTATTGCGTTGTACGCCTATAGCAGCACCATCGCTAATAGGGATACGGTAATAACGGTTCTCTTTGACCACTCCATTATTTGTCCAAGTCCCTTTAAGGATCAACAGGGTTTGGATATTTCCGGTAGGAGCATCGCTAGGCTCTGGATCTTTTGTCATGTCGTGTGTTGTTCCATTATACTCATATACGTAAAATTGAGCCATTTCCGGAAGACTGCTGTTATTTGTACCGGAGGTTGTCTTATCAGAGAACGTTTGCCATGCGGGTCCGGAATAATTGACCTCACTGCCACTCATGTTCTTACTGTGATTATTACTTACCATGTTTATAGAAACCTGCTCCTTGATCTCTTTGGCAAACTGAGCGACATTGTTTGTACCCTTCACCAAGTAATAATCATCACGTATATAATCACATCCATGGATGAAAGGGCCGGCGGCTTGCTCCAATGAGTAAGCCGTAGCGTCACCATACAATTTAGACTTAGTACTAACATTCGCTACGTATACGCCTGTCAATGTAAATGTAGCACCTTCATAACTCTGCGTGAAATTGCAATCCAGTCCCTCTAACTGCACCCGGGCTACATGGCGGGTTAAGGAAATATTATCAGTCGAGTTCTCCTCAGGATAATAAGCATCACCCTCAGTCCATTTGTCGCCGTTTTTAATGATTGTCGTATGATTGGAGCCTATATCAGCTTGTTTTGTATTCTTAATAGACTGATCATTAGCTATTACCCAATTATCGTAATCCGTCCCAGCCACAAGCCCACCGATTGTGACAATCTGGCTAAACATCGGGACATAAGTAGCTTGAGTTGACGCATGTACATCCGCAAAACTTACGATATTCGAAAGCTCGCCGTTCGTTATATCCCCCCATGTAGAAGGAATTTTATCAAGCGCTGTATTCGCAAAGATTACCACTTTCAATTGCGTAGAAGAAACTTCACCTGCCGCCATAGCCTTCACTTTAACAACGATATCTTCAATCGTTCGCAACTTTTCAGAGCCGGAAGCCTCCACTGTTTTCATGGCCGCAAATTTATCGTTAGCCGCATCACCGTCATTATCCGCATAAAATAAATAAGCGGTCAGGCTCCTTATAAATTGCTCGTTTCCACTGCCTACTTCCGTTGTCGCTTTTGTCTGTATCCCATCCAAAGCCGTAGCGGTAAGAGAGACGTTCGCATCTATCATCTGATAGTTTTCTTCCGGTATCTCGATGCCATTCGAGCTATCGTCCGAGCAGGAGGCAAAAGTGCATACGGCGAAGGAGGCTAATAATAAATGTCTTAGTTTCATATCCTTTTGTTTTTTCTTGTTTATACTAAATTTCATTCCCTATGATTCCATTACTTAGTCTATTACCGGATGCTGCATTACCGGGCCCCAGCCTACTACCTGCACGGCTATATTCAAGTTGGTATCTACCTCGGGTTCCGGATCCGGACCTGGGCCCGGGTCTGGCGTTACGGGAATATTGTCGAAACTTTCGCCGTCAAAATAAATACGGAGACGGTAAACGTAGTTGCGACGGATGAAATTATGATCATAGCCGTTCTGCAAGCCACCCGCATTGATCACCGCCGTGAAGATTTTCGTATGGTCCTGATAACTGGAATTTCCCCGTAAGGTAGCTTTTACGGCGATCATCGTGTGATCGTCGCTTTTCATATTTTCCATTACATAATGAACGAATGGCGTATTGGATATCGAAGTGCCATCATTTACCAACAGATCCTCGAACGAGGTATCTTCCGAATTTCGCACGGCATCGGGAGCCTCTGTCTCTCCCCAATCCGCCTCACTGAAATAGTAAGACTTTGTCTTCATATTGTAGATGCCTACCGCATCGATTCGCACCTCACGTCCGGCGAACGGCGTTCCGGCAAAACGAGTGGATATATTCACCAAATCAATACGTGCGGCTACACGGGTCAAAAGGATCGGGTCGGAGATGCCATCCACATTCTGATCGCCAAGATCCGTATATCCTAAATAGTTATCTTCCTCAGATAAAGCGGATTTTGTAACGATCACTTGACTACTCATCGTTAGGTTCGTTTGCGATTGCGAGGAGAGGTCTACCAAGCGAGTCTGGAACTCATCGTAGGTAGAAACGGTAGATAATAAATCTCTCGGCACGTTCGCCAAGACAATGATCCGTGCCCGGACAGCCTTCGTTGTCGGCACATCGGCTATTATGGCGGAATGTTCCGCCCCGGAAAGAGCCTCCCATTTATAACCGAGCAGTTCCGTGCCGGTCTCATTAAATACTACCACAGCCAAATTATTGATATAAGCCTCACCCTCCAACTCATTCACGTCATTGGGGTTATAGGCTTTCGTAGCCGTACCGGATGCCTTGACAGCGACGGACAGCTTAGCGCCTTCTAAGGGAAGAACCGGATCCTCATCTTTAGAACAACTCACACAAGCGAGAATCGCCAAACCGGATAAAAATATGTTCGCTAATAATTTCATGTTCGTATCGTATTTCTTAATTATATATGATGAGGTACCCTTTAATGCATCGGAATATCTTCTTCCACTACTCCCCAAGGACGAACGGTTGCCCGGACGGATAAGGTTCCGCCCTCACCCCATTCAAGGATCAGATGGGTATTCTCTCCCGCGCTCGTATAAATAGGATCACCGTTCTCGTCTACCTTGGCCGAGCCTAACGAGACTCCATTGGCGCTTATCGACACAGCCATATCCTGTCCCGGACAAGCGGTTTGCATAGTAGGGGTTATCCATTCAACCCCGGACTCGTTCCATGCACCTTCCGGATTATAATATACGCTATCGCCAATCTGCGTGCCACGGTAATCAAAACCACTTAATGTATTATTCAAGTAGAAGTCGCAATCCACGGAACTTCTCAACCCCATCCTGCCGAGTTGCTCTTGCAACCCTCGGGTGACCGTACCCACTTTCGGACGAATCACGATCTCAGTCTCCTTCGCTACGCCTCCGGCTTTTGTCAACACTTGTTCGCTACCATAATAAAGGCTGTCCGGGGTAACCGCCAAACCATCTTGGCTTTTCAACATCACTTTCAAGTCCTCTATGGTCTGGGCCTCCGATACGGATTGCTTTTCACCCAAGGCATTCACGTTGCCCCATGCCACGATACGTAGACTACGGCGGTATAGCCATCCAAAACGATCTCATTGCGGGAACGGATAAAGTTCTTATCCAAGCTACGTTTCTCCAAGTAATTCAGATTCTCGTCGAATATATACAGATCGGTAGATTCCATCCATCCGTATTCCGTTATATCGTCTCCCTTGATATTCTCGACCTTCAGTTTGAGCGTATAGCATTGATCCAAATCCTCCTTGATGCAGCTAGTCGCTATAATAGCGAACAAAGCCACAACCAAGAGAAGCAATTCCTTTGTAAACAGTATGTGTTTCATAATCCTAATTTTTTCTTATCAATTATTTTACCCTATATTGCTTTATTCTACTTCCTCATGGATAGTCTTCACGTTCCATGGCTCCACTTTCACGGATGCGCTCACATTGGTGGAGATCATCGGGTCATATGGGATCTCGGAACCGGGGCCGATAATCGTTAAAGAGATCTCGTATTTGTAGTTACGTTGGACGTAAAACTTACTCCTTTTTTCCGTGCCATCAATCGTCACTTCTTCTCCGACAGGAATCGCATAATAACAATTCTCTTTCGTAATAGATTCTTTCGCACCTTGCGGTAGATAGGTATAATCACCTTTTACGATCAATAAGGTATGGTTGGCATAAGCCTCATTGACGTTAGATTCACCGGACTTCACCTCACCCTTTGTATTCTCGTAAACATAAAATTCATGATTCAAGGCTGGATCATTCTCAACATGCTTCTTTGCCAATGCGTCATATTTCGTCTGGAGCCCTTTTTTGTAAGAACCTTCGTCGATATTATTCGGAGACGTTAGAAATAGTAGACCTACCTTATAATCTAAGTATCCAAAATGGGTATCTCCAAAAAAATCTTTCTCGATCGTCCCCCACTCCTCAGTAGAAGCTACGCTTGATACACCTTTCGCACTAGCGATAAAGACCTCCTTCAAAACGAAGGACTTACTTTCATAATTCGCATTTTCTGGATTACCTATGTCTGCACCAGCCAAAGCGATCGAAGCGACATCTCGAACCAAGGGAACCGGGCCTGCGCCATAAACTTCCTTACCAGAAATATCTTTTACCGTTATATCCCCGACCTCATCATCATAACCAATATAGTTGGTCGTATTTGCCACTAATGTCACGTTAAGCACTTTACTACTCATCGTCAAGCCTTTTGTCAAAGTCTCGTCAGACAGATTGATTGTTGTTTCAATAAAGTCAGTTATATCCTTAGCCTTTGCCAATTCGGTTTGGATAACAGGGGCAGCGTTCGCCACAACCACTACATGAGCTTCACCCGCATACACTTCTTGCGGACCGACATCCTTTGTCCCATCAGAGTTAGGAGTAGCATCTTTTGTATATATCACACTCCATCCATCAACTCCAAACACCCCAACCGTTAGCGTATTCACGTCCGCATCCGTTGGAGTAGTTTCTCCGGCCTTCGTAACCGCCCCTTCCTCACTCTTGATAGCCAAAGCTAGTTGAGCTTTCTCTAAGACAGGAGCCTTTGGAATTTCTATTTCATTATCATCGGAACAAGCGGCAAATCCGCATAGCACCAACGATAAAAGAATGTATTTCTTGAATCTCATAGTATAATATTTTTTGTTCTCACATTAATATGTGACAAAAATAGAAAGGATATATCGTGGTGCTGATAGGCAGAACTCTCTATAATAAGAGACAAATGTATCAATTTCATAAAAGTGATAGGTTTCCCTACCTTTTGCAACTTTCACCTACAAAAACAGGCTCAATCCGTGTATTTTATGCTACCGGGGTGGTACTCGGATCATCCTAGTAACAAATATACATAATCACTTAAATTCAGCAAAATCATGGCAAGAAAAAAGAATGAGA
>ERZ779656.1044-NODE-1044-length-16305-cov-6.044492_pt1 | contig 16305 bp, 8 predicted proteins | sample MGYA00511102_ERZ779656 | MGnify/ENA primary metagenome ERZ779656 (study PRJEB29588, sample SAMEA2143980) | human gut metagenome | biome: human gut; feature: human-associated habitat; material: faeces | place: Denmark | collected 2008/2010 ... | reverse complement strand
CCCGTTTCACGGTCTGCGTGTAGTTCCTTGTAAACTGACCTAAATCTGCATTAAAATAGGACGCAGAATCTCTTCCACGTCCTCACTACTATCTGGCTTTATCTTCTCTTACCTTCGGTGCTTCCTCATGTGCCGCTTCCTGCTTCACCTCATCCACACCTCTTGCCTCAAATGCATCTGCATTATACTGATACTCCTGTGGTTCAGCGACCATCGGTGAATATACAACCTCTGCTTCTACTCGCTCAGCTTCTGCCCTCTCCGGCTCTGTCTGTTCCTGTGCTTTCGCATTCTCCATATGCTTTTCCTTATCAAGCTGCACATTCATAGCCAGATTATCCAGCTTATCAATCGAAGCATCAAGATGAAGTTCCATTGATACAAGCATCTTTTTCACTGCTTTCATAGGTGCAAGCACCGCCTTTGTAATGGGATGTTTCTGCTCTTTCTGTGAGTAATCTACCTCCGATTTGTCAGCAAAAGTGCGGAATGCATTGGCTGCTGTCTGCCCTGCTTCACGAAATCCTTTTGCAAGAAGTGCTGTCTTTGCTATATCCTTATCCGTGGTCTTGATTGCACCTCTTACATTTTCCCGGATATCAAGAAGTCTTTTCTTAATTCCTAAGAACTCCGACACCCTGTATAATGCAGCTCTTCCCTTTGCCTTTGCTTCATCAACTATGCTCTTTGCTGTAGATTTGACCTGTGCTTTCACTTCCAATACCTGTGACTTTATCTGCTCACATCTGACATTAAGTCGCTCCTGTGCTTCTGACAATGCCTTTTTTGCATTATTAACAAGTGTGTCTTCCTGCATTTCTTTGATCTGGTTCTGCATATTGGTAAGTTCTTCCGTCATGGAATCAATCTTTTTCTCCAGTCCATCCACATAGCTGCATATCTCAAATACATCGTTTGCCTGCTCTTTCATGGCATTTTTCTTTAATAATTCGAGAAGTTCCCTTATAACCTCCTCATTGGTAAGTGTTTTTCCTGCTTCCATATCCATTCTGTTTCCTCCATTCTGTAAATGGGGCAGCCTTGGCCGCCCCTGTACTCTGATTACTGATTATCGAAAGGGTGTTGCCTCTTTGTCCTTTTCTTTATCGGGATTGCCATGATGTTTCTCTGCACTCTCCCTCGCCTTTTCGTTGCTCTTATCCTTTGCTTTCTCATATTCCGAGATAATCTCATTATAGAGTTTTTCCCTGAAATCCTTTGTGACCGGATAGCAGACATCCTGATAGATTGGCTTGCCCTGCTCGTCCACCTGCTTTGTCTTATAAGAAGGCATTGATACAAAGATTTTCTCTTTTCCCTGCACGATATTGATGTTATTTACAATGAAACTGTTTTCAAAGTAAATGCGGGCAAGTCCTTTGATGTTACTGCCTTCCCTCTCATAAGGTGTCACAGTTACGGAAAACTCAGGCATTTCCTGTGTTCTGTCCTGCTTCTGTGTCTCCTCTTTCTCCGGTTCCCTGATTCTTGCATAGGCATCAAGGATATTGGTATAGAGTTCCTCTCGAAACTCTGCTGTGATAGGATTGCACACATCCTTATAGATCACGCCATTGCTTTCATCACGCTCATTGGAGCGGTATCTAGGCATTGATACAAAAAGCTCTCCCTTGTCCTTATTCTCAAGGATTGCAATATTGGTAATCTTAAATGAATCACCGAATACTACTGTTGCAAATCCCTTGATATTGCTGCCCTCTTTTGCTCTTACTTCGTTTACCTTAATTGAATACTTCATATGCTATTCCTCGCTTTCTTTTTGTTCTTTGTTTTGCTCCGGTATGATAAGCTCACACCAAAGCTGTTCTATCTGTTCACAAGACAATCTGCCATTAAGCCAGTTGCCAAGTGTAACAACCATTCCATCCTGCTCGTAGTAGAGCCACTCCTGTGTTTCAATGTTCCCCTCATACACGATGGTCACATCAAAATCAGGCATAAATAATCCTTCCTCCGCATCCCATACACAGGCTATTCCCTGTCTGAGTGTCAGATTCAGGCTTTCGACATACACAGACCAGCCGCTTACGACTATCTGAAAGTCATCATCAATCTCTGCAATATCATCCTCAAGCTCGATTAGCTCTTCCATTTCTGATACTGCCTCTTCTATCTCACCTAACCGGTATCTCTTATTCATCCATCACCGCCTCCTTGTAAATACACCTGACCACAAAACGCATGGTTCCTTTCTGGGAACAGGTAAAAAGAGTTAGTTCTTTTTCATCACTCTGTGTCTTGATGCTGTTATCATACGGATTTACTACCTCTGTCTCTGTTACCTCATAGATATGCTTCAATCCCTTTTTGTCGGTTATCATCACTTCATCACCTATGGATATCTGATTTAGTGGTGTAAAAAATATGCCATATCTGCTGCCATTGTGACCGCATAACACACAGTTGCCACTCTCACCGATTCCTGCTGTTTCTTCTATATGACCAATCCCGGCATTAAGCACTTTACTTGTGGTTCCTTCCATTACCGGATACCTGATATCTAAGCCCGGTATCTCAATGATGCCGATAACACCGCCTTCTTTAAGAATGGCTTCATCCTCTTCACTAATGGAGGTTTGCTCTTCCTCCACATCTGTTTCTTCATCGTAATCATCCTCCAATGTCTGCTCAAATTCACTTATGAGCTGTTCTGTCTGTTTTTCTCCGGTTGCCCGCCAGAAAAAAGGGACTGCCATAATGGCAATCCCTGCTGTAATCAGTAGTCCTGCGACCACTTTTCTTATGCTCATATTATTCACTCTCCTATCGTGTTCTGCCCTCTCTGTCGGCTGGATAAGCACCTTTATCCTCTGCCACAATTGCTGCAGATTCCATCCTGTCATCTGTTTCTCTTTCTTCCTCCGGTCCGCTCAGGTCTGCATCCACAGCCTTTGCGTTCTCAAGGTCAAGCTGGGCATTCAGTTCACACTGCCTTGCCAGTTTTTCATTCAGTTCCTCACTGTACGCAAATGGCTTGTCATACTCTGCCTTTGATGCTTCAAGGTCATTCTGGTACTGCTCAATCTTCTTTTCTAAGAAATCAATGTTCTCATGGAGTCCATTGAACAGGTTTTCCAGCTTTACCATACTGCCGACAGGACTTGTGGAAAGTTCTGCCTTGTACTCAGTCTTTCCACGAAGCACCATATAATTGATGCCAAGGAAGTTCTTTTCCACAAGCAGTTCAAATCCGTGGAATTTACCGATTGCAGTTGTCTCTCCGGTCTTACACTTGCTGATTGCTTCAAGCATCATCGTTCCGCCATCCACTCGCTCTGTGTAAGTTGCCCTGCCTATGGTAATGGCAAATTCCGGATTATCAATCAGCTCTTTATCCCTTGCCTTTACATCTTCTCTTACATTGGCAAGCTTTTCGGTTGCTGTCTTAATCAGCTTTGGGTACTTAATCATAAAGTTATCCTGCAAGCCATATCTCTGATTGTCATAGGATGCCTTTAAGAGCTTTAATCTCTGGACATCATTGTCAATCTCCATCTTTTCCTTGATCAAGGGATTACCTGTAGCGACTGCCTTAATCTCTGCATAGGAAAGTGTTGCCTCGTCGATATCCTCACAGCTTCGGCTTACAGCCTTACTTGTCATGACCTGACTGATGAATCGCTGCTTATTTTCGACGAGCGACCAGTTGTATGCATCAAAGGTTCCTTTGGTGACATATCTGTAGATTGCAACCTCTTCATTTTCGTTGCCCTGCCTGATGCCTCGTCCCTCTCGCTGTTCAATGGAGCTTGGCTTCCACGGGCAGTCCACATGATGCATTGCAACAAGGTGTGTCTGCACATTTACACCTGTTCCACACTTATCCGTTGAACCGATAAGCACCTTCTTTTTACCTGTCCTCATCTCCTTAAAAAGTGCGTCCCTCTGTGCATCGGTCTTGGCATCATGGATAAAAGCTATCTCATCTGCCGGAATACCATACTGGATAAGTGTTTCCTTCAGATAATCATAAATGGTGAAGTCCTTATCCGGTCCCGGTGTGCCGATGTCCGAAAAAATAAGCTGGCAGCCTATATGACCGTTGGCATTTCCTTTCTCATATTCTTTCCACACATTCTCCGCTACCTTATTGAGTTTTCCATCCGGATTGTTCGGCGCATCCTTATCAATCAGCCTTGCATCTGTTCCGAGTAATCTTGCCTCATGAGTAATCTTTAGGAAGTTGTCCACGCTTGGATCTACTCCACCTCCTCTGATACGCTCTGCCCTCACAACAAAGTCTTCCATGACCTGCTTTACATACCAGTCAGGCTCCGACTCCACTATGATAGGCTTGCCGCCACGAAGAGCCGGCACATCAAGGTCAAGCATGTCTGCGGTCTGCACATCTGCTACCTCACGGAAGATATTCATAAGCTCCGGCAGATTCGTAAACTTATTAAATCTGCTCTTAAAACGGAATCCGCTTCCCTCTACAGTAAGCTCCAGTGCTGTTGTCACTTCACCAAAGTTCGCTGCCCATGAATCAAAGTGATAAATCCCCATCTCTTCAAGTGCCGCTTTCTGTAAGTAAAGCTGCATGACATACATCTCACACATGGTATTGGATATTGGTGTACCTGTTGCAAATACAATGCCTCTGCCATCATTTATCTCAGACAAATACTGGCATTTAAGCTGCATATCCGTTGACTTCTTAGCTCCACTGCTGCTGATACCTGACACATTATTCATCTTGGAAAAAATCGCAAGGTTCTTAAAATTGTGTGCCTCGTCCACCATGATAGAGTCCACACCCAGCTCCTCAAAGGTTATAAGGTCATCCTTTCTGCTCTCATCAGATAGAGATTTCAGCTGTTCCTCCAGCTTTTTCTTCTGGCTTTCCATCTGTTTTACAGTCCATCTCTCTCCGTTACGCTCCTTCATCTCATCAATCGCATAGCTGATTTCATCAATCTGCTCGTTAAGCATCCGCTCCTTTCTCTCTGCGGAGATTGGGATTTTCTCAAACTGCGAGTGGGACATGATAATACAGTCATAGTCACCTGTTGCAATCCTTGATACAAACTGCTTTCTACGGCTCTTTTCAAAATCACGCTCTGTGGCAACCAGGATATTTGCTGACGGATAAAGCCTTAAAAACTCTGATGCAGTCTGCCCGATAAGTGGCTTTGGAACAACCATGATCGTCTTATTGGCAAGTCCGAGTCTCTTCTGCTCCATGCAGGCAGCCATCATCTCAAAGGACTTTCCGGCACCGACACAGTGTGCAAGCAGTGTGTTTCCTCCGAGAAGGATTCTTGCCACCGCATTCTTCTGATGGGGCTTTAGCTCAATCGCCGGATTCATTCCCGGAAACTGTAAGTGGCTTCCGTCATACTCACGCAGGCGGATGTTGTTAAATGTCTCGTTGTAATACTCCACATATTTCTGTCTGCGTTCCGGCTCTGAAAACAGCCATTCCTTGAACTTCTCCTTGATCATGTTCTGCTTTTCCCTTGCAAGCATTGTCTCGTTCTTATTGACTTCGTAATGATATTTGCCATCACCGTCATCAATCCTGTCCCTTACTGTTACAGTTTTAAGATTCAGCGTATCCTCAAAAATAGAATAAGCATCCATGCGGCTTGTACCATAAGTCTTAGTAGCTGCCACTGAATGCTTATCCATGCTCTTATTCTCGATGAACCATTCCATGCTCATCTTATTTAAGTGTACCTGAATGCCTGTATTGTAAAACTGGCTTCTGACTGCCCTTGCTCTTCTTGGTGTATTGAGAAGCTCATAGATAAACTGCTCATAATCAAGCGACTCAATCCATGTCGTACCAATCTTTACATCAATATCCGAGGCTTCAATCCATTCCGGCTGCACCTTTTCAAGTGCTGCCACATTTCCTGCAAATCTTTCTGCCTGCGGATTGTCTGTATCAGCCGCCATAGCCTTTGCTACACGAAGTTTGTCTCTCACATTTCCCGAAAGATACTCGTCTGCTGTCTCCCAGCCAATGTCGGGATTGTTCTCGTTGTAGCGGTCTGGATTTAGGAAAACCAGTCCGTCCAGCTCTTCCACAAGGACTGCCCTTCTAAGCTCTGCTAATGCATCATCACTTAGCGTTATCTCATCCACTGTCTGTCCGGACTTTTCTGCAAGTTCTTCCTTTGCATTTGTAATATCCGGCTCATAGATAGAAAGCATATAGGCAAGATTTACATATCCAAATTCATTGACGGATACATTTAATGCTTCCACAGCGGTCTCCACTCTGTCTATGACTGTCTTTGCCTTAATCGTCTGCTTATAAAACATATCCGCTTTTTTCACCTCCCCATCTTCGTTTACTTCCTCAAGACTGCAAAGAAGCGGGTAATCGCTGTCATCCCTGAATGCTATTCTGTTTGCTTTTGAAGTAATGGCTCCATACTGCTTTACGAAGGCATCATATTTTACATTAAGAAGTCTCTGCTTATCAGAAAGCTCCTCCTCGCTGCAGCCATCCATCTGGATATCAATCAGCTCTCTTGTTATCTGTCTGATTTCATCAAGGCATCGGATTCGCTCCTCGGTAGTCTGTGATACTTCTTTTTTTACCATCTCGGAATTTTCCCTGTAATAGAGTTTTCCTTCAAAAAATGTGTAAGTGTAGTTTCTCACATCCGGATCAGCCGGGATAACTTCCTCCGTCTGCTCCGCCTCATCTGCCACTCTCTCAAAATCTGTCATCTGGGCTTTGATATTACCGATAGCCTTATTGAGAGTCTCATACATATTGAAGTTCTCATCATTATTCACACAGACTGTATATCTGCTGTCCTGTCCGTAAATCCTTGTGTCATATTCCATAGATCCAAGCATCATCTCCGGATGCTCTGCAAAATAAGAGTTGACTGCAATGCCATTCTCAGTTACACCAAGGTGTACCCAGTCAGGTTCAATATCAATCTTTCTCTCCCTCTTCTGCAAAAACAGGATATCTGCTGTCACTTCGGTTCCTGCATTATCTTTAAATGCAGTATTCGGAAGTCTTACTGCTCCCACAAGCTCTGCTCTTTCAGCCAGATACTTTCGGATAGTAGGATTTGCCTTATCAAGTGTTCCCTTTGTGGTGATTACTGCAACCATGCCTCCCGGTCTTACCTGATCAAGTGCTTTTGCCAGAAAATAATCGTGGATACGGAAGTTATACTTGTTGTACTTTGGATCAAATACCTTATAATCACCAAATGGCACATTTCCGACAACCACATCAAAGAAGTTATCCGGATATGTGGTATTCTCAAATCCTGTGATACTGATATTGGCATTCTGATAAAGCTGCTTTGCAATTCTTCCTGAAATGCTGTCAAGCTCCACCCCATACAGCTTGCTTCTCTGCATTGGTGCCGGCATACTTCCAAAGAAGTTACCGATACCCATAGATGGCTCTAATACATTGCCGCCTCTGAAACCAAACTGGACAAGTGCCGAATTTATGCACATGGCAATCTCCGGTGAAGTATAAAAGGCGTTATTTACTGTTGCCCTTGCAGCACTGTATTCCTCATCAGATAAAAGGTCTTTCAGCTCTGCATATTCTTTGCTCCAGCCTGCGTTATTCTCGTCAAATGCCTGTGACAGTCCGCCCCATCCGACAAACTTCGACAAGGTTTTCTGTTCCTCCGGTGTTGCAAGCCTGTTTTCTGATTCAATCTGCTTTAAAGTACGAATTGCATCCATATTCCACTGATATCTGGTCTTGGCACCGCCTTTTTCCATTTCCCAGAGATTGTAATGGAAGTTGTGCTTCGTCTGCCCGGCAACATTCTTCTCATTTTCAAGACTTTCTACTTGCTGTACTGGTTCCTGCTTTGGTGTAAAATCTACAGTTTCCTGTGATTCTGTATCAGCCTGAATATCATCCACAGATACTGATACCACATCATCTGAAACTACATGTCCATTCTCATCAATCTTGGTTTCCCATCCATTCGCTATTGCTCTTTCCCTGGTTTCAAGACGATTGGCTTTTACACTATCCTCGATATCAAAGAATCTCTTATAGACCGGATTCATCTTATCCCTGTCAGCCTTCTGCTTTGTCTCCTGATAATACTTCTTCTGGTCTTCTCCGCAGTAAAATGGCTGTTTTACCATATAAGATAAGATTTCATATAACTCACGCCAATCGAGAGCACCTTCTTTACGCACACCATTCCTGTTCTTATAGCTGATCTTCACATATCCGCTTCTGATTGAGTACTCCACAAGACCATACTTATTGTTGGAATATGCCTTTCTTTCTGCATTATCTGTCCCTAATGCAATATCCCTGATAAGGTCAAGTTTATTTGGCATAAATGCAAAATCAGACTGCACCACATCCATAAGGAATGCCCTAAACGGAGTGTAGCAGCTGCAATCTGTTACAAGAATCTCCGCCGCATCACGCAGGTCTTCATCAAGCTCTGCAATACGCTTGGCATAATCAATCGGTGTAATATACTGAAGCTCTGATGGATCTTTTTCAGTTGTTTCAGCTTCTATCTCTGCACCATATTCTGCCTGTGTTACCATGCGGTCTTCATCGGCAGTTTCCTGTGGTGTCATGCCTTTTGCACTTACATAATCTCTGTTAGAAGCATAGCTCTCCGGCTCATCCGGTATTGCATAATCATCAATCTCTGATTCTGCCTCCTCCGGTTCCACTTCCCGGTATTCGGCATCAATGACCTCATCATCCTCACGGAGTCCGTCCATCGCAAGCTCATCAATACGAGGTGTCTCAGGCTGGTATTCCCCTGTAAGAATAAGGACACCAAGCTCTTTTTCGATATCTTTCCACGAAACATATCCTTCAACCTCTCCATCCTCATCTCGCCACTGAAAACGCAGTCCATTCCCATGAAATGTGTCATATCCGTGCAGTCCCAGTCCGTCAACCGGCCAGCCTGCACCTCCCTGACCATATTCTGCTTTGATACGCTTTGCCCTGGTTCCTGCATCAATCTCTGTTTCAAAAATCTTGCATACCCTGCCCTTGCCACCGACAAAGCCTGTACCTCTCATAAGCACCTGTTTGATATACTCACCTGGTACTGTTGCAGACTTTTTGGGATTCAGGTAATTGTATTTACCTGCTAATGCAGCTTTTCTGTCCTGCTCGAACTGACGCATAAACTGATTATTGTTTTCGTCCTCAGTATGAATGGTGCCAATGCTTGCCTGCCCGTTCTGGTCGAAAAAAAAGGAAGCCTGTGTATATTCGGCTTCCTTACTAACACCCAATGAATTGATTTCATCAAGTTCCCTATTCAGTTCTGTATCATCTGATTCTAGTGGAATCGCATCACTATCTGATTCAGTACCACTTCCTCTGCCTGCATCTTCGCCTGCTCTCTTATCTTCCACATCTCCATTGTCGATGACGGATTCTGTGGCTTGTGCTTCGCCAGATACTGCATCTCCAGCTGGTCGTACAGCTGGTTCGCTTCCTCCTCTACCGCTGACATCTTCTCGTACATCTTCCCGAATCTCATCAGCGTCTTGTATCTTGCCGGCTCGTTCTCCTTTAGATAGTTCATCGCCATCCTTCCGTATTTGCCCAGCTTCGTGAGATCCTCCGTCTCGTCCGGCATCTCTATCTGCGGATAAAGCAGTCCGTCCACTTCCTTGTAAGTCATTTCTTCTAACATATCCAATTCTCCTTTCGCTCTCGATTGCCTTTAAGTTACGACTAAATTCTCTAAGAACACTACAGGAGACATCGCATACAATGGAACCAAGACGGTAAATGATCTCTTCGTCTTTGATATTTACGATCTGACTAAAATCCTGTTCTTGCACAGATAAGTCAAATCCGCATCTCGTCCCTACAGCATACATGACACTTGCATATACAAGCTGCTCCATGTCCATTTCCTGCTGTAAGCCATTGCGTTTCTTACTTTCTTCCTTTATCACACTACCTGATAGCTGCATAAGCTCGGTCATTCGGTCTCCGAACTCTTCTTTTATTATAAGCCAAACATCTGTTCCTGTAAACTGTTTTAATATATTTTTTAGAGACTCCCTGTCGCTGTTATCGTACTGCTCAATCTGACCTTCTGACACAAGAAAATCCACATAATCCTTAAGATTTTCTCCCTCAAGGTCCCATGTCAGCTTAACATTCTTCCCTCCGGTATCACTGATATCAAAGATATACCTCATGCGTGGATTCAGTGCCCTCGACGGGAAGATAGCGCAGCCTTTCGCACCACGCTTTACATATCTTCCCACCTTTTTCCAGGTATCATAATCTGCCATGAGTGTGCTTTTTTCCGGAGGTCTCTGAGCTGTTACCATAACGATATTGTCAAATTCATAGCGGTATAACTGACCTGCGACCTTTAACACATCCTTCCAGTTCTTTTCTGATCTGGTGATGTTACCAATTTCAGAATCGTATATCGCTTTGACCTTCATATCAACGCCCATACCTTTGTCCTCCTCTACTTAAACATCTCTGCAAACAATCCTTTAAATAGCTTTAACTCATCCTTATCCAGCTCGATTGCAAATTCATTGTCGATTGCCTGTTTTTCGCATTTATCCTTTTTCTTTGCAATCTTACGCACCACACGAAGAAGCACATAGCACTCCTTGGACTTTGCAATGCTCTGTTTAAAGGTCAGCTCATCCTCATCGACTGACTTCTGTGTCTGATAGATAATCTCTTTTAACTTATCATTGATACCATCTACTTCCTCAAGGGAAATAATAACGGATGCCTTAGAAGCACCCGATCTGTCCCACTCCTTATGAAGTTCCTTTACTAAAAACTCCATGTTCTTAATTACTGTTGTTGAATCACTTTTCATCTTGCTCTTCCTCCGTTTTCTTTTAATGAAGAAGGGAGCTGACCTTCGCTGATAGGCGCAAAATCAACTCCCTTCATGTCCTCTGCTCCAAGGACTATCTGCTCTGCATAATACATATCCATTGCCTTATTGATGGCATCGTCAAGCGACTCTGCCTTTACTTTCTGTACTCGTGAAAGCACTTCTTTTATCTCAACATCAAATTCCTGTTCCATATGATATCGCCTCCTGTAAAAATCTCATCACCGGCACTTTTCTTCCTTTACCTGTCTTTCCTTAAAGCCCTCATCGTACTTTCCATCTTCCAGCCTGTCGTAAAAACAGTCCTCTTCAATCGTTCCGAAATCCTCATACATCTGGTGAAGGAAATCATTCTGCAGTTTCTTTGGCACATCATCATCCTTTGACATATCCTGATAAAAATAGAACTTCTGCTTTAGCTTTGCCCTGTAATCATAGATATCCTCTATCTTTTCCGGTGTGCCATACTCCCTCTTGTATGCCTTGAAATTCGTGGTTGAGAGTGTGGAACCAAGATAAATGCCATGCTCCCACGATACCCCGATTGTGGTATTATCCTTTGAAGGCTTCTCTTCCTTCGGATAACGCTTATACTCTGTCGCACCAAGGGCGATTGTAAGGGAACCTGACTTCATATCCATTACCACGAGATTCCTTGGTGATAATGCTTCAAGCACCATGTAATCATGGTCATTGAAGTTATGAAATGTCTGTCCCCTTTCAAATGAGCGGTTCTCCATTTCATAATGCAGGTTAAAATCATCCACCCAGCCCTTATCGGTCATTCCAATCTCCTTAAGCTTTGCAACACATTCATAAGAACTGGCTTCTTTATCAAACCGAAATTCTTTGGAATCGTTATAAAATCCCTGAAGAAAGTGTCCCAGCTGAATATCATCCAGACAGAATCTCGCAGATACCGTTACATTTGCTGCCCTGTAATACTCTGTGAAGTTATCTGCTTCACCAAGTGTCCTTCCAAGCTGCAACAAATTGTCTGCAAGCTCTGACATGTCATCAACTGCTATAAAACTCTTATAATCATCCAGAGTCATCAGCATATTTGTCTCTGTTCCCCTGTCGTTTTCTGTTACCAGTATCATATCTTTTAAATCCATTCTTACCTCCAGTCTCAGAGAGGGACTATGCCCTCTCTGCAAATTTCCTGTTATGGTCTTCCTATCACAACAATCTTTCCTGTGCTTGCCACATCCCGGTAAACAACACCAAGACTTTCATTAAGTGCCTCTACCACTTTGCCATTTCCGACATATACTGCCACATGGCTGATGTTCTTATATCTTCCATTGCATGTAAAACTGTAGAAGATAAGGTCTCCCGGCTGTAACTCATCAAAGGAGACAGTCTTTCCGGCTTCATCCAGTCCCTGTGCCTCCGCTGCCGCTGTGGTTGCACCGCCATAACTAATATCCACGCCTGCATCTTTCCATGAATAATAGGCTAAGGAGCTGCAGTCATAATAGTTACCGCTATCTCTTAAATCTTGACTATAAGGAAAGCCAACTCTGTGAAGTGCATAGGAGCAGACTGTTTTCTGCCTGCTGTCTGTAATTCCACTAAGGATGGCATTGATTTCATCCTCAGTCATGGAGCTTACTCCCGGACTTCCGCCTCCGCCGCCACTTCCGCTTCCGGCATATCCAAGCTGTCCCATAAACTCCGGACTCATGATCTGCTCAAGCATTTCCACATGATCAGAGTTAAACCCATAGACCGAAATCATATCCCTGTACGATTTCAGCGTTACATTCACATACAGAACAGACTTCGTGACAGTAGTCACATTGCCGTCTGCATCCGTTTCTTCCACATCCTTTGTTCCGGTGCTTGTGGTGTATGAACACATATCATTTACAACTGCCTGCAGCCAGCCTTTTGAAGTATCATTCATGACTGTTGCAGTATCTCCGACACCATGCTTGACCATATAGACTGCCATGATGTCATAGTAATTGCTTGGGTTTTCTTCCATACCTTCATAGTCCACATATACAAGCTCTCCAAGATCATATCCGGTATGCTCATTCACTTTCGTGTTCACATCCCGGTTAAACTCCTGCACATAGGCACTCGTTACTGTCTGCACGGTATCTCCTGATTCAAGTGGTGGCAGAAATAAAGCAAATGGTGAATTGTAAAGGATTGCTATCACCGCTATAACCGGAACCGCAATCATGGCAACTACAAGAACAAGTAATAAAAGCACCAATCCAACAATCGGTGCCGCTGCCTTTACCCAGGTAATCGCTTTTCGCACAATCAGATCCTTTACCAGCTTTGCCACGCTATCCGTCTGATTCTCCTGTGCTTTCATCTTATCCAGAAAGAACTTTATCTTCCTGCTCCGGTTGGTCATCTTTTCATCCTTGACCTCTATGGACACACCTGCAGCATATCCGGCTGCCATGCCGATTGCAGTACCAACTCCCGGTGCAACCGCTGTTCCTGCCGCCGTAGCAGCTGCCTTTGTCGCAGTTTTTGTTGCAACCTTGGCAGTAGTCTTGGCGGTTTCTTTTGCCGTCTCTTTAGCTACAGTCCTGGCTGTATCTTTGGCAGCTTTCTTTGCTGTCTTTTTTGCCAGCTTCTTTCCTGCCTCTACCTTCTTGATACGCTTCTTTGCCTCGGCTGCCGCCTTTTTCCTGAAAAGTGCTGCACCCTTAGAAGCAGTTCCGGTAACAGGTCGGCTTGATTCATATGCAAGATATGCTGCCTGCGATACCTCCTGCCCGCCCTCCACCTGCTCCGTTACTGCCCCAGCTGCAAGTGCTCCCGTTCTTCCTGCTATATGAAGATTGGTATTCTTCGTCTTGATAGAAGTATTGGACTCCCGTATATTTCTCTTAAATTTTGAAGGTTCCTTTTCTTTCTTCTCTGCCTGATGAATGGTACTCTTACGATAAGACTTCTTTTTACCTGTATCATTTATCTTTGCACTGGCAATTTTCGGACCACGCTGTACGGTGTAAATGTTACTGCCCTTAATTTTAGCCTTCTTCGGTTCATGCATATGAATCTTAGCTTTTTTCTTAGTGTGAATGACCATAGGCTTGTCATCCACTTTTTTTATCTTCAATGTTCCCACCTTCTTTCTGTATCCTTAAAAAAGGTAAAAAAGTAGCCATCCGGAACTTAGTCCAAATGGCTGATACATTGCAATTCTAATCAGCAAATTTTGCCTCCCTTTTCTTCTGCTCCGCAATCTTTTCGTGGATATTGGTGTTATACAGTCTGTAAAGGTCAGTGTCCTTGCTGATCTGGTTATCAAACGGAATTACCACGGAACCACACTTGATAAGTCCCATTCCCGATGCAGTATTGGTTACGAAACGAAGCTGTGCCTCTGATACTCCGATAACCTCCGCCATCTTGGAACTGTCTGTATTCGCCTGTTTTAAGAGTGCCACAAACTCAGAGTTTGCAAGCATTGTGGTTGCTGTGTAATTCTGCAACAGATCGACAACATTCTGCGTGATACCGGTACAAAGACCTCCCTGCTTTCTTACTTTCTTCCAGAGCTGCTGCAGATATTTTGCAGAATACTCCGAATTAAGCAGGACATGGAACTCATCAATATAGAGCCATGTTGCCTTGCCTCGCTTACCATTCTCAACAATCCTGTTCTGAATGGACTCCATCATGACAAGCATTGTGATAGGACTAAGCTCTGTACCTAAGTCCCTGATGCCATATACTGTGAATCTGTTATCCACATCCACATTTGTCTGATGATTGAAGATATTAAGTGAACCATTTACGAAAAGCTCCAAAGACAATGCAATGTCCTTTGCCTCATCCTCCGGCTGTGCCATAAGGATATCGTAAAAATCACTCATCACCGGGATATACTTCTCTTTGCTCCTTGCAATGTCGATATACAGCTTTCTCACACAACGATCAATGATTGACTTCTGCCTTGAATTTAAGCTGTCCCCGATACACTGCTCACAAAGTCCAAGCATAAACTCGCCCTTTTCTCTTACCATTCCCTTGGAATCATTCGGATCAAGGCTCCATACATCCATCTCCAGCGGATTCACATAGTTATCCGTGTAGGTAGACATATTTACTACAGTTCCGCCATAAGTCTCGGCAATATCAAAGTATTCGTTCATTGGATCTATGACGATTATTTCATCATCTCCCGACAAGAATACGCTGCCCATTTCCATCTTGCAGAAGAAGGATTTACCGGAACCCGGCACACCAAATACAAAGCCATTTCCATTGATGAGCTTCTTTCTGTTACCGATATTCACATTCTTGCTGATCTGGTTGATGCCATAATAGTTTCCTGTGCTGTCATTTAATTCCTGCACATTAAATGGCATAAGCACCGCAAGTGACTGGGTAAGAAGTGTACGCATTGTCTCCACCTGTCTTACACCAATCGGAAGTGCTGTGTTGAGTGCCTCCCTCTGCTTTAAGTAGTGTGTGTCAATCGTGCAGCTGTTACGCTTTCCGATAGTCTCTACTGTCTCACATACACTCTCAAGCTCCTTCTTGCTTTCTGCCATAAGAATAATGGTTACTCCCACAAAGAAAAGGCACTGGTCATTCTCACGGACATCATCCATGATTTCCTCAATCTCCTTTTTCTCCGTTCTTTTGGCATATGAGATTTCCGTAGAAAAATCGTTATTCTTATTACGGACTCTCTGCTGCTTAATGATATCCGACTCAATACCAAGGTATTTCTTCTGAAGCACCTTTGTGGTCAGATCCTTTGGTACGGGCACCACATCAATGCTCGTGATGGAATGAACCGGAAGGGAAGTAATCTCATTGATGAATCTGTCTGACAAACTGCTCGGATACTTTTTGATAAAAAGTGCCTTGCAGAATTTACTCTCATCCTCAAAATGGTCTGGGAAATATTTCACCATCCCATTGCACAGATCATTTCTAAAATCTGCCCCGACCTTCTTTGCCTTTTTGATATCAAAATCAAAGCTGCCCTCATCTCCAAGATGATAATAGTCATAGAGCACTTTCAGTCTCTCATTGCCATTAAGCGGCACAATCTCTGCACCAAGCTCAATGAAAGCCTTGTGTATCGTTGCCTCAAGGGTTGCAAACTGTGCCTTTGCCTCCTCAAAGTTCTTTCTCTCAATCGTGATTGTCAGGTATCTCTCCTGCTCAATCCCCTGTCTGCCCTCAATAATCTTCTCCTCAATGATGTCATTGTAGATTCTTCTATAATTATTGAAGCCATCGTTTTTCTCAGCAATCAGAACCTTGTCACGGAGTTCATCCATGTTTTTGTTCTTATTGTTGATCGTAATCTTATAATTACAGTCCAGCGAATTTAAGAACTTGCAGTATCTCTCAAATATGCCGATCTGCTCATCCTCCGTTGCTGTTGTGTAATTGATGTCCTGAAAGCGGTAGCATTTGGAATACTTATTTTTGCTTACTTCAAAAATGCCGTTTTCAGCCACCGCCA
>ERZ779656.1040-NODE-1040-length-16376-cov-3.843208_pt1 | contig 16376 bp, 19 predicted proteins | sample MGYA00511102_ERZ779656 | MGnify/ENA primary metagenome ERZ779656 (study PRJEB29588, sample SAMEA2143980) | human gut metagenome | biome: human gut; feature: human-associated habitat; material: faeces | place: Denmark | collected 2008/2010 ... | reverse complement strand
AGTACCTCAACGAGAAGTACGGCATGACGGAGGAGGATCTCATTTCCGCTGAGATCGAGGTCGTGCCCGCCGGCAAGGCGCGCGACATCGGCTTCGACCGCAGCTTCACCATTTACGACACGGACGACTCCCAGCGGGTGATGAAGACCGTGTACAAAGAGCTGAGCGTGGACGACAAGTTCTTCCCCATCAAGAGCGCCATCAACCAGATGAGCCGCTGGAAAGACCAGCTCATCAGCCCCGCCGAGGCCCTGAAGACCCCGGCCCGGGACACGAAGGGCGCCCTTGCGGCCAAGGTCTATGCCGCCTACGAAAAGAAGCTCAAGGAGGCCGGTGCTTTCGACTTCGACGACCTCATCTACCAGACGGTCATCCTGCTGTCGGAGCACGAGGACGTGCGGGAGTTCTACCAGAACAAGTACAAATATCTGCTGGTGGACGAGTATCAGGACACCAGTGTGGCTCAGTTCCGGCTCGTGAGCCTGCTCACCGGCCCGGAGAAAAATATCTGCGTCGTGGGCGACGACGACCAGAGCATCTACCGCTTCCGCGGCGCGACCATTGAGAACATCCTCAACTTCGAGCGCATCTATAAAGGCACCAGGACCATCCGACTCGAGCAGAATTACCGCTCTACGTCAAATATCCTGAATGCCGCCAACTGTGTCATCCAGCACAACACCGAGCGCAAGGGCAAGACCCTGTGGACCGACAACGGCGAGGGCGACAAGGTGCAGGTGTACACCGCCGAGAACGAGCAGGACGAGGCCAGCCACATCGCGGATGTGATCGGCCAGCACCTGAAAGAGGGCGGACATCTGGCCGACCACGCCATCCTCTACCGCATGAACGCCCAGTCGGCTCCCATCGAAAGCTACTTCACCCGCGCGGGCATCCCGCATAAGATCGTGGGCGGCCAGCGCTTCAACGACCGCAAAGAGGTCAAGGACATCCACTCCTATATGTCCATCGTGGCGAACCCCCGCGATGATGTGCGCCTGCGCCGCATCATCAACGAGCCTGCCCGCAAGATCGGTGCCACCACCGTTGACGTCATTGCAGACCTTGCCGGGCAGCAGGGGGTCAGTATGCTGGATGTTATCAGCCATGCCGACCAGTACGCCAAGCTCTCCCGCGCGGTCATGCCGCTGCTCAAGTTCTGGCAGATCTACCAGCGCCTGCAGGATTCTTTGGAGACCCGCACGCTGGACGAGTTTGCAGCCGATGTGATCGAGCTGACCGGCTATAAGGCCATGCTGGAAGCCGATGCAGCCAAGGGCCACGAGGATGCGGCTGACCGCCTGCAGAACCTTGGTCAGCTGGTCAACAATGTCAAGAACTACTGCGACCAGCACGGTGAGGAAGCCACGCTGGAAGGCTATCTGGAAGATATCGCCCTCATCAGCGACATCGACAGCTACAACGAGAGCGCCGACCAGGTGGTGCTGATGACCATTCACTCGGCCAAGGGCCTTGAGTTTCCCTATGTATTCCTCATTGGCATGGAAGAGGGGGTCTTCCCCAGTGAGATGAGCAAGTATTCCGAGGCTGACCTCGAAGAGGAACGCCGTCTGGCCTATGTCGGCATCACCCGCGCCAAAAAGGAGCTGTACATCTCCAACAGCGTCACCCGGATGCTCTATGGCCGCACCCAGCGCAACGAGCCCAGCCGCTTTCTGCGGGAGATCGAGCCGGAATATATCGAGGAGACCCGCAGCCCGGTGCTGGAACAGCGTTCCCGTCTGGGCGGCTGGGGCAGCAGCTACGACGACAGCATGGGCTTTTGTGACGTATGGTCAAGCTATTGTTAATTACCGAGCCTGCCTGAAGCCCGATTTTCAGGCAGGTTCCTTTTTTCCAAAGAACAGATAAAGATGATAAGTTTTGAAGACGAACAACAATCCGGGTTCAAGAACTTTTTAAAAATCAATGACCGTCTGTGCCCGAAAATATTTGACGCTGAAGAGCGGATGCTCCCGGAAGTCCGCCAAACCCTGCTCAACATTGCCGAGTTTATGGACAATTACACGGCGAATATTTTCGTCAATCTGACCACAACCGACATTGTGCTCAGCGGCAGCATGGGCGGTTATACCTACAGCGAAGATTCGGACATTGATCTGATGGTTTTGCTAAAAACCGACGAAAACATAATCAGCGCCGAAGAATTTGAACAGCAGTTTATTTTTTTAAATTCCGGTCTGGTCGGCCGCGGCTATAAGTTTGACATCAGAGGCCACAACGTCGATTACAAATGGCATACGGACACACCGCCAAGCTCCGGTATCTATTCGGTCAAGGACGACAAATGGATAAGCCGGCCATTTAAACGCGCATATGACTTCACACCGGAACAATTTGCCGAAAAAATGACGGCGTTTGTGCAAAATGCCGACGATTTTATGGCGGCGCTTCCCCGCAACGAGCGCAACTTTCTGACCATGGAAAGCTGCGAAAAAGCGGAAGATTTTTACAAAAGCCTGCGCAAGGAAAACGACCGGGTTCTGACAACCTCGCCAGACAAGGAATTTGACATCGACTATGCCGTTTACAGGTGTTTTCGCAGGTACGGCAAACATAACAAACTAATGGAAGCCGTTACACGCTCTTATGCCGACAACTTAAGCAGCTAGGAGGCGGAAAAATGAGTTATGCGTTCGAAATCGCCCAATTGGCCGAAGAAGTTACAAAAACGCAAAAATTTCTCCACCCGATGATTTTTGACTTCAAAGGCAGGATGTATGAAGACATACGACAGAAGCTGCTCAATGCCGCCGATTTCTTTATCCGGAAGTCCATTGCCGACATATCGTCGCTGGAGGTCCGAGAGATTATTCTCTGCGGTTCCTGCGCCAGATACCTTTATAACAAAGACTCGGACATTGACCTGAAAGTTTTGGTCGGCGCCAAAGCCGGCGGCTGTATTCAGAATACGGAAAAAGCCATTAACGACCTGCTGTCGCTGATTGCCGTCAACTGTTTCGGGCGTAAAATATATCTGACTGTCAACAAAATGCCGCTGGACATTAAATTTGAAGCAAAATTTGACGATTTTCTCGGCTGCTATTCCCTGACGCACAACCAATGGATTGTTCCGCCGCAAAAACAGCCAGCTGACGGCGTCGACAAAGACAGGCTGATTAAAGGGTACTTCGGCAAGCTGGCCGAAATCAGCGGCTTTATGGCGGAAATGCCGATGGAAAACGGCGTCTACTCCCCGGCCGAGATTGAACGAATCAACGTTTTCTTCAGCGAAATCAACCATCCGGCGCTGAATGCCGAAGACTATTTCACCTACCGCCTGCTCTGCAAAAGCGGCAAAATGCAGGAATTCGGCACCGACTGCGTCAACGCCGCAGTCGACAGTTTTTCTCTGGAATAAGGAGGAAAGCAATGCTGCCCGACAGAAATATTTTGAAAACCGCCAAAACCATATTGAAAATTCAGGACAGGCTGCACCCGCTCCTTTTTGGGGAAGACGGATATATGCTGGAGGAAACGCGCCAGGAACTGTTGAAAAAAGCCAACTTCTACATTGTCAAAGTGTTACGGACTATTCAGGACATTCAAGTGTCAGATATTATACTGGTCGGTTCATCGGCGAGTTATTTTTATTCGGCTGCTTCTGATTTTGACCTCAAAATCATTCTCAATCTAAGCCGTAACAGAGCTATCGGCAGCAATATCAAAAAATTTCTGAAAATACTCAACAACACATTTTACCGGAACAATGTCCGACTACGTTTATACAACCACTTCATTGACATAAAGTTTGACGAAGACGACAATTTTGTAATGGGCAACTATTCGGTTCTGCATAATCGCTGGAACATCAAACCGCGATGCGACTTTGACCTTACTGGCGTTCAACCAGCATTATTAATCCAAAACTTTTACAAAAAAACAGCCTCGTCATACCGCTCTTTTGCGGAATTTTCTCCCCAAAACGGTTGTTTCCGGCCGGCAGAGCTTCAAAAAATCGCTCAAAATTTTACCGATTATTTTCAAGCCGATGCCCATGTCCGAGCCGACGTCGACAGCGGTCTGATTGATTTTCTGTCATTCAAACTCATCCGCAAGACGCATTTTCTGCGGGAACTTATTGACTTTGAAAGACAAGCCAATAACGACCGTCTTTCGCTGAGGGAGGAATACGAAAGATGATCCCGCTGCTGCAAACGGCCAGAGAACTGTTGCAAATGCAGCCGACGCTGCATCCGAAAATTTTCAGCGCCGACGAACGTCTGCTTCCCGACGTGCGGCAAAAAATCATGGAAGCAGCCGATTTCATGATTCGGCAAAGGGTCAGCCGCTTTTACGGTCTCAAAGTTGCAGACATCGTCATTGTCGGTTCGGCGGGCGGTTATATGTATCATGAAAATTCAGACATCGACGTCAGAATATTTTTGGAGACGGATAATCCGACAATCAAAAATCTGAGTTTTTTCTGCCAATACTGCTGCTGCGCAGAACTGGACGGCGACGGAACCCCTCTGCCCGTTTTTTATATCAACGGCCTGTTTCTTGACATAGCCTTTGCTCCCGTACGCTATGACAACGGTGGCAATTATTCGGTTCTCAATGACCGTTGGGCAACCAGACCCAGAAAAGACAATTTGGCAGCGCGTTTTTCGCCCGGGGAAATCGTCAAAGGCTATTATCTGTTCCGCCGCCGCATCGAAAAAACCATTGCGGAGTTTGATTTTTCGGACGGCAACGCTGCCGCACAGAACCTCTACAACCTCAACCGGCTGCGCCGTTCGTTCTTTTCCGTCAAATATAACCTGAGCCAGGACTATGACGCAAATATAAAAAAATTTCTAATCTATCGGCTTTTTGTCAGACGAAAAGAGCTGAAACAGCTGGGGGTTCTGCTCTCGCAAATGGAAAACGACTTTTACTTCTCACCGGAAAGGAAAAACCATGGACAATAACGAAGACTACGTAAAGCAACAGATAAACGCACTGATACATGTTCAGGACAATCTGTGTCCGGAGCTGTTTTCTGCCAGCCAGAAGCTGCGTCCGGAAGTGAGGGAAGTCATTTTGAACATTGTCGAATTTGCCAGCGAACTCGTCCGGGAGACATTTAAGCAGGTCAAACTCAAAGACGTGCTCATCTGCGGCAGCTGCGCCGGTTATCTTTATCTGCAGCAAAGCGAAATTGACGTGGTTCTGTTATGGGAAATACCCGCAGCGCTGCAGTCGCCCGAAGATTTTGAGGAAAAACTGAAACTCGGCAACGGGGGTTACCGCAACCGCGGTTTCAACTTCGAAATTTACGGCCGGCCGGTCAATTATGCCAGTTATGCAACCATGCCGGGCGGTTCCGGCATCTATTCCGTTACGCAGAACAAATGGCTGAGTTTTCCGGAAAGAAAACATTTTACCTATTCGCTGAACGATTTGTACAAACGTTATGTTGAAGTCGACGAAACCGTCAATAACTTTATGCGTTCGCTGCCCAAAAGCGAAAAAGACTTCATTGCACCGGCCGACTGTCAGAAAGTCGAAAACTTTTACCAAATACTCTATGCCGACGCCTTAGACAATGAACGCAATACGAAAGAAAAGGAATATAACCTTGATTTTCAGGCTTTCAGACTGTTTCGGCGGCTGGGAAAAGCCGAACAGCTGAAAAAATACGTTCGCGATTCCTATTTTATGTATTTTGCCTGAGGGAGAAATGCCATGGCAATAAAAGGTTGTGTCGAAAGGATTGCGCAAAGCCTGCTTTCTCCGAAAGAAAGGCTTAATCCGCTGCTGTTTGACGAAAACGACGTTATGCTCGAAGAAGCGCGCAAAAGCCTTCTGGAGTTTGCACAAACATATATTGACAACATTTACGGAAAATTTGAAGACACGGTCATCAAGGACATTATATTAATCGGGTCTCAAGCCTCATATTTTTACCATAAAAAGTCAGATATCGACATAGCAATAGATTTACAAAATAAAAACAGCAAATACATAGGCGAAGACTATCAGTCTTTTCAAAAATATATCAGTAATATTTTTTCCGAGTGGCTGCCCAATACATCGCAATGGCGAGGTTTTAACGCTGATGTTCTTATTCAACGAATTAAATACAGAACATTACCTGCATACTCCCTGCTTCATAATCGTTGGGTATTTAAATTTGACAAAAAAAACGTTCGAAAACTTTTCGATACGGAAGTAATTCAGTATTATTACGATAAGCTCATTGAATACTCTCAGAAAATGCAGAATATTTTTGGTAGCAATAAGCTCTCTTTTCGAGAAAGAAATAAGGCTTTATATTCGTATTATAAAACTTTTATTTACGACATGAGAAAAAATTCTTTGCTTGATGACATTGCTTACAGAATTCTACGCTCGCAGGGACATATTGAAAGCTTAGGTGCAATGACGGCTCTTAACGACCTTAAAAGAATCAATACACTGACGACCGGGAACAGACGTGCGGCAACCGAAACGCCGGAAGATACGGCACAAAGGCTGTTGTCTCCGCAGGACAGGCTTTCGCCGCTGCTCTTTGACAATGAAGCACATATACATGAAGACCTGCAAAAAAAACTGATTGATGCGGCAAAAATCGTTTTTGAACACACGGCGGGAAAATTTGACGGCGCCGTCATCAAAGACATCTGTCTTATCGGCTCCATGGCCAGTTACAGCTACAGAGCAGATTCAGATATCGACATCGCCGTTATCGTCGACTTTGACAAATGTCCGTACATCGATCAGCGAAACAAAGTAAGAGCCTTTGATTTTCTGACCGAAATTTACGCAGCTGCCGTCGACGTTCTGCCCCAATTCCGCATAGGCGGCAAAACGGTTGACATTACGCTGAAAACGGATTTTACGCTGGAACGCTATTCGCTCTTGCAGAATAAATGGCTGAAAGAACCGGTACGCGGCGGTTTTGCCCGAATATCGGCAACAGAACTTGCGGTTCGGTTTTATGAAGAACTGGAAAAACATGCGCTTTTCATGAAACAATTTAAAATTACCGACGGACACTATACCGTTTCCGACTGTCAAAAGATACGCGACAGGCTCATCAGGCAGATGAACTCGGACAATGACAATGCTCCCGACGTCCATCTGGTCTATACGCTGCTTTCGCAGCAGGGACTGATAAAATTATTCGGCAGCAACATGAACGACAGCCTTAATTTTGCATTGTCTCTGACGGGAAAACCTGCCGGGACATAACGTCGGCGTCGGTTTTTCCCCGAAACAGCTCCGCCGGATGATTATCCGCCCATTTGCAGAAATCATAACGGCTGAAACTTTGTCCGACCAAGCCGAAAAGGCGCAGATTTTCATCATAAGAGCGTTCCAGCTGCACTAAAAATTCCGGTTCCTGTTCAGCATAAACGCGATTGATTTCCTTACGGAAAGCAAAACGCTCCCATGGCTGAAAACGGGCAACAAACGCTTCCGCACCGGCTATCTGCCGGGCATGCTGACGGTTAAATTCGCCGACCAGCCCGTCAAGCCGGTAATTATAAGACAGGCAATAGGCATACAGCGCTTCCGTATAACGGCGCTGATAAAGCATAAAAGCCGAAACCCGCTCCAATTCGGCCTGTTCATATGCCGTATCCGGCACATAAGTCGGATTAAATTTCCAGATAACAGCGCCGCAAACACCGGCGATAATCAAAAGTCTGCGTATTTTCATGTATGTATGCTACACCGTACAAGTTTATAAAAACTAAACTTCTGAACAAATTGTCATAAAACTGCAACGCTATTCCGATTGCGGCAAATTTTGTTTCATTATAGAATAAGATATTGTCATCAGATGTGGAGGTGCGCCATGAAAAAGAATCTTACCCGGACGGACGTTTTTTATTACAGCCGCCGCAAACTGGCGCTGTATCTTCTGTTTAACCTCGGCCTGCTGACTCTGGCGCTGTTTTTTACCTGGGTTATTTTTCCGCAATACGGCCTTGTTTACAGCTTTGCCGTCGGTACCTGTCTTTTGTCGGTTGCCGCAGCGTCGGCCGTCATTATCATCCATCATCCGCTGGCCGTCATTACGCCCGCATCAATAAAAATTGACCTGTGCGCGCCGCTCAAATGGAAAGACATCAAAAAAGCCCGCAAAATACAAGTCGGCCATCAATGTTGCCGGAGAGAAATAATCGTTCTGGAAGTGAAAGACCTGTCCAAACACCGTTTGAATTTTATGCAAAAACTGATTAAAAACTCCGAATTTTCGGCTTTCTCAATTCCGCTTTACGCTATGGAACCCCGCGACGCGGAAGCAATCGAGAGTATCGTCGGCAATTATGTCAGCCTTAAAAAGCCGGCTTAACGCAGACGGCGTTCCCAAAGCTCGTCAAACAGTTCGCTGCCGGAACGGTCAAGCCATTCAAACAGCACCATCTCGCGCGAAACGATGTCAATTCCGTTTTTGGCAAGACGCTGCAGTCCCAGCGCGTTCTGAAAATTGCTGCGCGAGGAACAGGCGTCGGTCACGACAAAAACTTCATAACCGGCATTATGAAAATCTATCGCCGTCTGAAGCACGCACAAATGCACCTCCAGTCCGGCAACAATAATCTGTTTTCTTCCGCTGTCCTCGACTACCTTGCGGATGGTATCGTTTTTGTAGCAGGAGAAAGTGTCCTTTTCGTAATACTTGGTATCTTTTTTCAAAACCCGCCGCAAATCAATCATCGTCTGGCCGAAAACCTTATGATCCTGTTCAGCAATGACACAGGGAATATTCAGTTCCCCGGCAACTTCAAGCAGGGTCGTGCAGCCGTTGATGACCTCGCGGGGACTTTCCTGAACCGGCGTCAGATTTTCCTGGACGTCAATGACCAGCAAGATTGAATTGTTTTTATCCATAAGCATGGCAGTCCCCTCTGTTCTGATAAATATAAATTCATGTTATTCCGATATCGTTAACAAAAAATAAACGCTGCAACCCAAAGGCTGCAGCGTTCATTTTTATTATACCCTGCCGTTTATTTCGGCATTCATGTCTTGGTTGGCCTGATCAACCTTGTCATAATCAATGTTTCCTTCATGGTCATAAATATCCGGCCTGTCATTCCAGGAATGCGTCGAATCGACGTTATCCCAGTAATCTTTCATCGCCTGTTCCTGATGATAGCTCAGGTAATCGCCGTCCATATCACAGCTGCCTGAAGCAGAACGGCTGCCTGACCGCGAACCGGACGATTTTCGACCGGAAAAAACATCACCGGCTCCCCAGTCGGAAAATTCCCGAAAATAAGCAATAATCAAATGAATGCTCAATATGATTACGCCCAGCCCGAACTGCCAGCCGCCGCCAATAATCGCGAAAGCAAAAAACACTGATATCCCTACAAATGCCAATTCGACATTTTCCTTGCTACATTTGTCTATCCACCAATAAGGCGAAATCCAAACGAGCAGAACTAAAATACCAATAAATATTCCCATAAGGCATAAGTTATTAAAAGTTAATAATAAAGATAATACTCTCGAAATTTGTTACCGTTTTACTCCAATTTAGACAAAAAGGCAAGTTTTTATTGCTTCCAATAAGATAAGCTTTGCCGGGTAATTTGTGTATTTATTGCAGCTCCGGTGAGGATTGCCGGGCTAATCGGAATGGGGCCTGACGACAGCTAACCAAACAGCCCTTAAAACACTCTCCATAATGGGGAGTGTTTTCGTATTCATAAGCCTTAACATTTGGTTTTCCGGAAGCATTCCTTCCGAACCATTATATTCATTCGCTGTTCAAAAGGCTCAAAACCATATTTTTCATAGAATCTGCAAGCTCCGGTATTTTTGTTAAAAACGCCCAGCCTTATTTCGTCAACATTTTCATTTTTACAAAAATCATATAAAAAATCCATTAGCTTTCTGCCAATCCCGTTTCCTCGCATACCTGCCTTAACACCAAAATTTGAAACATTCACAACATTTGATTTTTCCAGATAGGGGCTGAATTTTCTTTCCGCTAACAAATAACCTTGAATTTCGTTTTCTTCTTCTGCCACCAGCGCGATAATCTTATCGCTTTCCAGCGACTGCATAAAACCGACTTTCTCCATTTCATCGTCTTGTTCCGCAAAATATCCCCCTAAAAATTCTCTATGATGATTACGTACTTCACGACAGAGTTCCAAAACCTGTAAGATATCCTCTTTTTCAAATTTTCTGATTTTCATTTTATTTGTCCTTTAGAAATAACAAAATCTGTCCGGCCGTTTCCTGAGGTGTCTGCATCCCGTTATCAATAATTAAATCCGCATATTTTGAGTTATGATATCCCTCACGGTACATTTCCTTAATTCTCTCAACTTCAGCCTCGGACAAACTTCTTTCTCCGCGCTTTCCGATGCAGATTTCCATTGGCGGCGCAAGCGTAATGTTGATAAATTTTGTGTTTTTATCTTCCCAGTTTTTCCACTCGTTAAATAGTTTTCCGGTCATAGGGTAAGCAAAAACAATATTTTCATATTGTTTTTTTCGTTTCTCCGTTCTGACAACTTCTTGCAAACGTCTTATCCTTTCCCGCCAGCCTTCCTCACGATTTAATCCCAGGACATGCCTCTCTTCATCCGACAGCAAATCATCAACTTCAATGAAACGAGCGGATTTCAGCTGCTGGACGAGTATTTTTGAAGCCGTTGATTTTCCGGAATTTATCGGGCCATTAATATTTAAAATCAGCATATTTAATTCTCCATTCGCAATTAAACCTTAAAATTGAAATATTTTCAATCAATTTGATTTAGCCCTTTATTTGCTTCGCTCCAGCCCGAACTCTACTCGTTCGCCTTCGGGGATTACACAATACAAAAACCCCCTCTGACAGAGGGGGTTTTTGTATTGGTGATCCCAACGAGAGTCGAACTCGTGTTACAGCCTTGAGAGGGCCGTGTCCTAGGCCACTAGACGATGGGACCATATGTTTTAATAATGGGACACCTCTTCGGTATCTAATTTCGCTTCGCTCCTTTCAGTTCCCTCGCTCAATAAGATATTCCGAAGAACTTGCAAACAAAAATAACAATACTTTGTTATTTTTACTTAGCGTTCCTAGGCCACTAGACGATGGAACCACATGAAACTTCGCATTACAAAACCGGCATTAAAACATTATCGCCGAGCGAAACATCATCTTGATAATCTAAAATCACAAAAGTTGCAAGTGTTTTTTTACGCATGATTGCTTTCAGAAAGAAAAACCTCTTCCCAAGTGCCCAATCCGGCCTTATTCCAATCCAGCGGAATATTGTCGACGATTTCCATTTCGACCGGATAAGTTTCCTTAATATTATCCAAAATCGTTTCAACCACCATTACCTGAAAAGCCTTGCGCAGCTTATCGCGGATTTCGGGATGGATATAGTCAAGGATAATTTTCTGCCGGGCATTGCGCAGAAAAATGGCATGATCCCGCCCGTCATAAATAATTTTCGGAACCTCGGGGTGATTCTTTTTAGCCTCCATAAAGATATACAGCTCATTTCCGGTCGAGCCGCCCTCCGCAATCAAAAAACATCCTTCCTTGGTATAATTTGACATGGCTATCTTGAATGCCCCATAAATTTGTTAATTTTGTTGAACAAAGTGTTTCGCTCCGGATTTGCACGGTCTTCAGCAACATATTCCTGCGTGAGGGCCTGAAGTTCGTCAACGGCTTTTTTGGCGAAGGAAAGCGTCCTTTTGGAAGCCTTATACAATCCTTTTACACCATAAACGAAAGCCTTTTTGATTTCCTTGCGTCCGGTATAGGCCAAAATGACCGAGGCCATACCAAAACTGACGGCTCCCAAATCGTGTTTGTTCAGATTAACGGCCATTTCGCCTTCTCTGCCGCTCCAGGCCGAATCAACTTCGGTTATGGTGCGGTTCTGCTGCGCGCTGCCAAACTCTTTGACGCTTTTTTCGGCCGCGGCATAAATTCCCAAGGCAAAACCCATTCCTTTGGCCGCCTCGGCAAAGTTCGCCATCTGTCTTTTTCCGGTTTCGGTGTTCTGCTCAGCACCATTGGTATAAGCCGTATTCATATAGACCTCCGTTTTTATCTTTATTGATTTCATTGTATAATTTTAGACAAAATTTGTCAACAAAAAGTCAATAAAGAAAAATAATTTATACACAATATATATAAGGATCAAATAATTAAAAACCCCTTAAGAAAAGCGGCTTAAGGGGCTGTCAAACAGTTTTCAGTTCCATCTGACCAGATGGTCAAGAAAAGCTTCCACAAAATCGGGACGGCGGTTCTGATAATCAAGATAATAAGCATGCTCCCAGACGTCCACGGTAATCAGCGGCTTGTAGCCGTGTGCAATCGGCGTATCGGCATTGGCGGTTTTCATGACGCTCAGCTTGCCTTCTTTTTCGACCAGCCAAGCCCAGCCGGAGCCGAATTGTGTGGTTGCGGCGGTTTTGAATTCGGAACGGAAATTTTCATAAGAGCCGAAATCGCGTTCGATTTTTTTCTTCAGTTCGCCGGAAGGCTCACCGCCGCCGTCTTTCTGCATACAGTTCCAGAAAAAGGCATGATTCCAAGCCTGTGCGGCATTATTGAAAATCCCGGTAAACTCCTTGCGGCCGGCAGTGTTTTTAACAACCTCTTCCAGCGGCATGTTTTCAAATTCGGTATCTTTGACCAGCTTGTTCAGATTGTCGACATATGCTTTGTGATGTTTGCCGTAATGAAACTCCATAGTTTTTTCGGAAATATACGGTTCCAGTGCGTTCATCGGATACGGAAGCGGCGGTAAATCAAACATTAGGGTTCTCCTTTTGACAGACGTTATTGTTTCTTTCTTTTTATATAGGCATTCGTGCCGATTTCATCAAGGGTTTTCTGCTCTTTGGCGTTGTTTTCCTTTTCGCGGCGCTTTTGACGATTGTCGTCAACAATCTCAAAAGTCTTCTGTTCCTTAAACATGTCGGCGATTTTGTCGCGAACTTTCTCAATTTCCGCCCGCACGGCCGCCAACTGCCGTTCGAAAGCTTCGCGATATTGCAGGTAGCGTTTGGTATAGGCGCCGAAATCGCCGGTGCCGGGATGCGCCGAAGCAAATTCCTTTTCCCGTTCATACTCGGTATTGAGCCGCTCCAGACTGCTTTGCAGCTTTTCTTCATTTGTCTGCAATTCGGCCAAAATCTTGCGTTGTTCGTCAATGTTGAACTTTTGGATTCGCTGAAGCGTTTGCAGAGAACTTTTCATTTACACCGCCCTACGATGCCTTATACGGCGTGTCGAGAATTTCTTTCAGCTGCATATAGCCTTCGGCCAGCGTAACCTTTTCGTTCTTTTTCTGCGTCAGGAAAGATTCAATTTTCGGATAATAGAAAATCGCTTCGTCAACCTCTTTGTTGGACCCCTTCTTATAGGCGCCCAAACGAATCAGTTCGGCCATGTCTTCATAGGCGGCAATATAGCGGCGCGCCTTGCCGACAATCTCGTTTTCCTCGTCGGTATTACAGTCCGGCATGGTACGGGAAACCGAGCGCAGAATGTTGATGGCCGGATAACGGTTGCGTTCGGCAATGGCTCGGTCAAGCACGATATGGCCGTCAAGGATTGAACGGACGGCATCGGCAACCGGCTCGTTGTGGTCATCGCCGTCAACCAATACCGTGAATAAGCCGGTAATCGTACCGCTTCCGGCTCCCGGACCGGCACGCTCCAACAGGCGCGGCAGCTCAGCGAAGACGCTCGGCGTATAACCTTTGGACGCCGGAGGCTCGCCCACGCTCAGAGATATCTCGCGCTGAGCCATGGCAAAACGGGTAATCGAATCCATCATGCACAGGACGTCCTTGTTCAAATCGCGGAAATATTCGGAAACCGCCATGGCTACATACGCGGCCTGCCGACGCATCAGCGGGCTTTCATCGGAAGTCGCCAGAACCAGAACCGATTTGGCCAAACCTTCTTCGCCGAGCGTATCTTCCACAAACTCCTTGGCTTCGCGACCGCGTTCGCCAATCAGGCCGATGACCGAAACGTCGGCGTTCGAATGTTTGGCCAGCATGGACATCAACGTTGACTTGCCGACGCCGGAACCGGCAAATATGCCCATACGCTGCCCTTTGCAAATGGTCAGAAACGTATTGACCGCGCGTACGCCCAAATCAACTTTGCCGCAGACACGGTCGCGAAACTGCGCCGGCGGCGGCGACGCTTTGATAAAATAAGGCTTGCTGCCCTTCAAAAGCGGCCCCTTGCCGTCAATCGCCTCGCCAAAAGCGTTGATGATACGGCCAAGCCAGGACGGATGGGGATAAATTACCGGCGAAGCGTTTTCGACCTCGACGCGGCAGCCCAGGCCAATGCCTTCCAACGAACCATAGGGCATGAGCAGCAGTTTGTCGCCTTTGAAACTGACCAGTTCGCAGGGAACTTTCCGCCCGGCGGTACTAAGAACATTACAACGGTCGCCGATGGAAAGCCGGGTACGGATTCCGCTGACTTCAATAAACAGTCCCTGCACAGCGGTAACCTGCCCATAATAGGCAGAACCGTTCAGCGTATTGACCGAATTGATGATATTTTGCATTAACAGCGACATTGAGACGACAAAATCCTTATTTTCTGATGTTTTCTGCTTTTACTATAGCAATAATCCGGCGTAATTTAACACCTCTTTTCGATTATTCACATAAATTTTGTTAATAATTGTTAACAGTTATTTAAAAAAGTTAACAAATTAATTTTTAGAGTCTATTATCTAAGCATACTGAACAAGAATGATTACTTTTGGAGGCTTGGACATGCGGGTTTTACTGGTTGAAGATGACTACGCCGTTTCACAAAGCATTGAAACGATGTTGAAAAAAGAAGGAATGATTGTAGACACGACCGACTTGGGCGAGGACGGTCTCGAAATCGGCAAACTCTATGACTACGACATTATCATTCTGGACCTGATGCTGCCGGACATGAACGGGTACGAAGTTCTGAAGAGCCTGCGCGCCGCCAAGGTCAATACACCGGTGCTGATTCTTTCCGGCCTGTCCGAACCCGACAAAAAGGTCAAGGGACTGGGCTACGGCGCCGACGATTACCTGACCAAGCCTTTTGACAAGGCCGAGCTGCTGGCCCGTCTGCAAGCCGTCGTTCGCCGTTCCAAAGGCCATTCCAATTCAATTATCCGTACCGGCGACGTCGAAGTCAACCTTGACACACAGACGGTTACGGTGGGAACCAAGACCCTGCATCTGACAGGCAAAGAATACGGAATCATGGAACTGCTGTCATTGCGAAAAGGTTCAACCCTCAACAAAGACCAGTTTTTAAACCATCTGTACGGCGGCATTGACGAGCCCGAACTGAAAATCATCGACGTTTTCATCTGCAAACTGCGCAAAAAACTGGAAAAAGCCTCCGGCGGCAAGAATTATATCGAAACCGTCTGGGGACGCGGTTATGTTCTGCGCGATCCAGATGAACCCAAGAAATAAAATCTTTCAAAAACCCCGCTTTCGAGCGGGGTTTATTTTTTTAAGCCTCGAATTCGATTTTGAGCTTGCGGTCAAAAATCGAAGCGAGGTAATTGAGCTCGCCGATATTCGGGTTGGCGCGGCCTTCCAACAGTGCCTGCAGATAAAACGGTGTCCAGCTGGTCAGCTGGGCAAATTTGTCTATTTGCAGCTGATGTTCGGCCATCAGTTGTTGCAACTGACCGGCAATTTCTGCGCGGGTGTGGTTAAGGTTGGTTAAACGCTGTCTTTTTTTCAACATATTACAACTCCGTTTTTGTCTTAAAACTCTCGCCGTCGTCAACGAAATTCGGGCGAAAATTTATCTTGGTTAAAACAAAACCCACCTTTGGAATTAAAGGTGGGGGAGTTGGAAACTGTAGTAGAACAGTCCGAGTTATTCGTGCATAGCCTTATATCCCCGGCTCCCCTCAAAAGGAGTCGTTCTTTTTCTACTAGGAGCTGCTACACTCCGCAAGCCATCTCTGACCTGCAGAAGTTATCTTAAAGGTTAAAAGTTAAATTGCAATTAAAAAAGTATTTGGGCGGAATTTTTGAAATGAAAGGCGGCGAGCTTTGAAACTGTGATCAGGGGAAGCAGAGAAAAAGCATTTCTGCTTTTTCTCTGCCTGTTATGGCTTAAAAGCGGCGGGCAGGGAGGCCTTCGGCCCAGTTTTTTTCAATCTGTTCGAGTGAACGCCCTTTGGTTTCGGGAATGTAACGGAAAGTGAACCACAGGCTGAAAATACCGACCAGTCCGAACATCCAGAAAGTGTAAGCTTCGCCGATATGTTCCAGCAAAACGGGGAACGTGAGCGCAACCAGAAAGTTAAATCCGAAATTGGCCATGGTGCAGATGCTCATGGCAAGGCCGCGGATTTTCAGCGGCATAATTTCAGAGATGATAATCCAGCCGATCGGGCCGA
>ERZ779656.1033-NODE-1033-length-16471-cov-3.951511_pt1 | contig 16471 bp, 17 predicted proteins | sample MGYA00511102_ERZ779656 | MGnify/ENA primary metagenome ERZ779656 (study PRJEB29588, sample SAMEA2143980) | human gut metagenome | biome: human gut; feature: human-associated habitat; material: faeces | place: Denmark | collected 2008/2010 ... | reverse complement strand
ACCGTCGGGATGCTGTTTATCGCTGTGGGTATCTATTATTGGATAATATATTTTTCATTAAAAAATCGTTCGTCAATGCAATATAATCGACCACTTTGGCCATACCGACATAAGGGACGGCCTGATAGAGTACTTCCCGAACCGCAACGGGTGCGACCCCGTTGGCCAATGCCGCCCGCAGCGTCATTTCATAGGTGGCGGCAGCCTGCTGCGCAAGGGAGGAGGCCATCGTCACCAGAACACGGGTTTTGACATCCAGTTTCCCGTAACGCTGCACTTCGTCGAAAGCGAAATTACCGAATACTTCGGCCAGTTCGGGGTCCGTCTTCACAAATGCAGGCGCCTCGCCGGGAAACCACATCTCCGCGTTTTTTACGGCAGCGGCCGAAAGTCCGGGCCGGCACCCGGACATCGCCGTAGCCGCTTCATACTCCGCATCGCCGACCGGTTCCAGCCATGTATTCACATTGGCAGCGGGATTGCACTCGACCGCGAGGTGCGAAAACCAACTGTCCGGAGCTGCTCCGTGCCAGTGGACGACATCGGCCGGAATCTCGACCACGTCACCCGGCCGCAACTCACGGGCAGGCTCTCCCTTTTCCTGATAATACCCCCGTCCGGCGGTCACCAGCAATAGCTGACCGCCCGTGTGACTGTGCCAGTTATTGCGGCAGCCCGGCTCGAAAGTCACATTCGAAATATGCGTTCCCAATGCCTCGTTGTTACTTATCGAAGCCAGATAAGCCTGCCCCGTAAAATAGCGGGAGAATTCTTCGGGCAGTCTATCGCCCTGCGGGAAGATCTGCGGAAAAATCGTTTCGTTTTTCATATTCAGAACATTCGTACTTTGTGCTTGGCAACAACCGAACGACAATATCGTCACGAAGGCCGCCAATATAGATAACCGTACTTTCATCGGACCGGACGATTAAATGTTACGCCCCATTTCATAGGCTTGTTTCATAGCCGGTTTTCCTTGGATATCCCCCTTGTGCCAGGCCCCGACACCATAGACGACACCCTTCTCCTGCGGATTGTCCAGACAGTCGAGGAATCCCCGAAAACCGTCGATCGTACGTTCCATAGCCGCAACGCTGGTTTCGGCGGCCGCGACGATAAAATAGAACTCCTTGTCGCGGATTTCCAGATATCCGGCGCAGCAGCGGTCGATCAGCGTCTTCATCTGGGCCGACATGGTGTAGAAATAGACCGGCGTAGCCAGCACGATCACGTCGGCCGCGACCATTTTCCGTACGATCTCCGGCGCATCGTCTTTCTGCGGACAGGGCTTGCCTTCGTTGCATACGCCGCAGCCCGTGCAATAGTGAATGGTTTTATCTTTCAGAAAAATCTTTTCGACTTCGTGTCCGGCCTCCTGCGCTCCGCGCAGAAATTCGTCGCACAACGTGTCCGAATTCCCGCCTCGGCGGGGACTGGACGAAAGGATCAATACTTTTTTGCTCATAATCGTTAAATTTTATTCGTGAATATCTCGATCGTGTGAATCATCCCTCTCAACGAACCCCGGGCTGCATTTTCCGACCGAGGCCCGATCCGGAACCAACCCCTTACCGATACGACGCCCTGTAAATGGCTTCGCACTCCTCGTCCGAAAGCGGCTCCCGGTCGAACGGAAACAGGAAGCCCATCGTTTCCCTGGCATTGCGGACCATCGCCGGAAATTCGTCGGGCGAAATACCGTAATCGGACATCCGCAAATCCGCCACACCGCACGCCCGCTGCAGAGCCTCGAGCGCCCGAATGAAATCCATCGGCTCCCGGGCATCTTCCACGCCCAGCGCACGGGCCATCGCCACGAAACGCTCGTCGCAAACGTGCCGTTCGATGAAATGGGCGTAGTAGGCTTTCGAAATCATAATCAGGCCGGCGCCGTGCGGCAGCTCCTGGTGGTAGGCCGACATCGCATGTTCGAGCGAATGTTCGCTCGTGCAGCGCCCCACGCACATCACCGAACCCGAAAGGGTATTGCCCCACGCTACACGGGTGCGGGCCTCGAGGTCGCTGCCGTCGGCCACGGCACGAGGCAGGTAGCGGGCCACATTCTCAATAGCGTTGAGCACGTACATGTCGCTCATCAGATTGGCGGCATTGGAGATATAGGCCTCGGTCGAATGAAACAGCGCATCGAACCCCTGGAAAGCCGTGAATTTCGGCGGAACGGTAAGCATCAGCTCCGGATCGACGACGGCGAGCACTGGAAACAGCCCCGGATGTACGAAGCCCGTCTTTTCGTGGGTTTCGGCATTGGTAATCACGCATCCCGCATCGGTTTCGGAACCTGTACCGGCCGTGGTGGTGATCGCCACGATCGGCAGCGGCGTCTCGGCAACTGCCTTGCCCTTACCCGTTCCACAAGGAATATAATCCCAATAATCTCCGCCGTTGGACGCAACGACCGCAATAGCCTTCGCAGCGTCCATCACGCTGCCGCCGCCCAGAGCGACGATCATATCGCATCCGTTTTCACGAGCCATGGCACCTCCCGCCATAACGGTCGATTTTAACGGATTGGCCTCTACGCGATCGAACAATACCGTTTCCACTCCGGCCATACGAAGCTGCTCTTCCGTGCGTGACAAATAACTGTTGGCCCGGGTAGAACGTCCGTTGGAAATAACCAACAACGCCTTGCGGCCCGGCATCGGCTGGGCGTGCAATTCGTTCAGAGTTCCAGCACCGAACAACGTTCGCGTCGGAACGAACATGTCGTAATTCAAATTCGTCTTCATACCTATTAAATTTAACTGTTTATTTTCGTCCCGAAGCGGATTTTTTCGAACATCCCGATTTTTCGAACGACGGGACTCGAATTTTCCTCTCCTCGTTTTTGCAAAAATAGGATATTCCGCACGAAAAAAGAGGAAACAAATTACCGGAGAAATTACCCGAATTACAGATTCCGCACCCGTAATTCGGGGCTGGTCGATCGTTCCCTGACACAGATTACGGAGCTTCTTACCAAAATTACGGTTTTTGCCGGACGAAGCGTCCGGGAAGCGAATAAAGCGCTTATCTTTGCAGAAGATAGGACACGCCTCGGAAAACTGTGAACAAGCTCCCGTTTTCTTCTCGGCTTTCACTATCTTTGCAGAAGAGAAGATGCGGCTCGGACAAGCTCGAACGACCGACGCTCGAAGCATACGCAGAGGACACTGGTGAACTCTGCTATGCAAGGAGGAGGAAAACAGAACGTTAAATTTGGCTTGCCGCCTGCCTTTCACTATCCTTGCAATAGTAAGGATGCGTCCCGGACGAACACGGAAGAATCGGATTTTGCCGTTCACGTTCTTCGTTTCGAACAAGCGACAGAACCGCAGACTCCGCTCGGCAACCTGAAACAGCATCGCTTCCATGCAAAAAAACGAACCGACTATGGAAAAGGGAATCCACTATATCGAAAACGTCTTCGAATACAACGACCTGCTGGGTGTCGAAACCCTGCATCCGCTGGTCAGCGTGATCGATCTCTCGAAAGCGCATCCGATGAAGCACGTCCGTCATATTTTCGGCTTCTACGCCATCTTTCTGAAAGAAGTGAAGTGCGGCGACCTGCTCTACGGGCGTCAGCATTACGACTATCAGGAAGGAACATTGGTCTGTCTGGCGCCGGGGCAGGTTATCGGCATCGAAGACAATGGCGAAGTCTATCAGCCGAAAGGGTGGGCGTTGGTCTTCCATCCCGACCTGGTTCGCGGCACCTCGCTCGGACGCAACATCCGTGAATATTCATTCTTCTCGTATGAAGTGAACGAGGCGCTGCACCTCTCGGAGCGAGAGCGCGAAATGGTCGTCGGCTGCTTCCTCAAGATCCGGCAGGAGCTGGAACACGCTATCGACCGCCACAGCAAACGGCTCATCGCCATCAACATCGAAATGCTGCTCGACTACTGTCTGCGCTTCTACGAGCGGCAGTTCATCACCCGTTCGAACGTCAATCATGACATTCTGGCCCGGTTCGAACGGCTGCTCGACGACTATTTTGCGGGGGATCGCGCCCAGCGCGAAGGGCTGCCTTCGGTAAAATGGTGCGCCGGAGAATTGTGCCTTTCCCCGAACTATTTCGGCGATCTGATCAAGAAGGAAACCGGCAAATCGGCCCAGGAGTACATCCAACTCAAGTTGATCGCCACGGCCAAGGAACGGATTCTGGCACCCGACAAGACGATCGGACAGGTCGCCTACGAACTCGGCTTCCAATATCCGCAGCACTTTACCCGTCTGTTCAAGAAAATCACAGGCCTTACCCCCAACGAATACCGGTCGGCGGAACATCCGGCGTCGTAACCGCCTGCATTCAATCGAAAAATAGCGCTGCAACCCGACTTTGCAGCGCTATTTTTATCCGTAATCCCGAAATTTCAAAAACAGGCTTTGCATCCGATATCCGTACATCATCGTACAAAACCTCGAAAAGTGACCAAGCTGCATAGCTGCAGCTTCAGGAAACCGCTTTTCCGAATATCACCCGTTTTCGACCATTCACCGTAACGCGTTACAGGAACGGGAAATTCGTCAATTCGAGATCAAAATTATCCAATCCAAGACTTTTCCGCCGGACAAAAGAGAACATCTAACAGGAAAAAGGTTATCTTTGTGGCCGGAAAAAAGAATCGGAATGACCGGGAAAATCGGATACTTTTTATTCGCCTTGCTGGTACTGACGACAGGAACGCTCTGCCGCCAGCAACTTCCGGTGCAATACGCCTCCGGCGGCGATTCCGTCGGCAGCCTGACGCAGCACGTTCCGCCTCAGGAAAAGAGCGGCCTGCACTATTTCCACCATTCGTTCATCGCGTCCGAAACCGTAAGCGAGGTCATCGCACCGATGCTGCATATAAACTGCAGACAACTCGCATCAGCGACTCCTTCTCTCCGGCCTTCGGAAAAAAGTCCGCTCCCTTGCAGCAATCGTCCGGCGAATCCCCATCCCGACGCGGTGGATTACTACGTCTTTTCGCTGGGCAAAATCCGGATTTGACCGCTTCGATTGCCCCCATGCGCATCTTCCGACCGAAGAGGCGCACCACTCTTGTTTAACCGAATTTGCCCGAAAAAACAACTCTTTACAGTATATGTATTTCGTACTACTAATGGTCGTAATCCTGACCGCCATCGGACTGGTGGCGATCGCTCTGGGAGTGGCCCGCGCGATCTCGCCCCGTTCGTACAACCCGCAGAAAGGCGAGGCGTACGAGTGCGGCATTCCCACGCGCGGCAAGTCGTGGATGCAGTTCAAAGTAGGGTACTACCTCTTTGCGATCCTGTTCCTGATGTTCGACGTCGAAACGGTATTCCTCTTCGCGTGGGCCGTCGTGGTGCAGGAGATCGGCGTCTTCGGCCTTGTCAGCGCCCTGTTCTTCCTGTTGATACTTACGTTTGGCCTGGCCTACGCCTGGCGGAAAGGAGCCTTGGAATGGAAGTAAGAAAACCGAAAATCAAGTCGATGAAATACGAAGATTTCACCGACAACGAATACCTCGAGAAGATGATCGAGGAGTTGCGTGCCAACGGCACGAACGTCGTCATGGGCTGCCTGGACGAAGTTATCAACTGGGGCCGCAGCAACAGCCTCTGGCCGCTTACGTTCGCCACGAGCTGTTGCGGTATCGAATTTATGGCGGTCGGTGCCGCACGCTACGATTTTGCCCGCTTCGGGTTTGAAGTAGCCCGCGCCAGCCCGCGCCAGGCCGATTTCATCATGGTCGCCGGCACGATCACGCACAAGATGGCACCGGTGCTGCGCCGTCTGTACGACCAGATGGCCGACCCCAAGTATGTGATCGCTACGGGAAGCTGCGCCGTAAGCGGCGGCCCGTTCAAGAAATCCTATCACGTAGTGAACGGCGTGGACAAGATCCTGCCCGTCGATGTCTATATCCCCGGCTGTCCGCCCCGTCCCGAAGCGATGCTTTACGGTATGATGCAGCTGCAGCGTAAAGTCAAGCTACAAAAATTCTTCGGCGACGTCAATCGGCAGATCGACAAGAAGGAGTACGAAAAACGACTCCGCGAGGACCTCACAGCGGAGCGTCCCGAACTGAATGTGGAACCCGAAGAGAAGAAAAACGTATGAACCTGCAAGAGATAATTACGGCAAAAGTACCCGGGGCCGTCTATACGGAGGCCGGCGACGGGATGTTCACCATCCCGGTCGAACAGTTCCACGATCTGGCCCGGTATCTGCACGACGATCCGGCGCTGCGCTTCGATTTTCTGCGCAGCCTGACGGGTATGGACTGGGGCGAAGAGGGGCTGGGTGCCGTCTATCACCTCGAATCGACCGCGACGGGAGAAAACGTCGTACTGAAAGTCCTCACCCCGAGCCGCGAGCAATGCGGTTTGCCGACGGTCAGCGACATCTGGAAGGGGGCCGAGTTGAACGAGCGCGAAGTGTTCGACTTCTTCGGTATCGGCTTCATCAACCATCCCGACATGCGGCGCCTCTACCTGCGCGACGACTGGGTGGGGTATCCGCTCCGCAAGGACTACGACCAGAGCGGGGAAACCAATCCGCTCCGTATGACCAACGAAGTGGCGCACGACAGTTCGCCGAGCTACGAGCTCCAGCCCGACGGCAGCATCATCCGCCGCCGCAACGTGCTCTTCGAGGAGGACGAGTACGTCATCAACATCGGTCCTCAGCACCCGGCCACGCACGGCGTGCTCCGCTTCCGCGTATCGCTCGAAGGCGAAATCATCAAAAAGCTCGACGTACACTGCGGCTACATCCACCGGGGCATCGAAAAGCTGTGCGAAAGCCTGACCTATCCCCAAACGCTCGCTCTTACCGACCGTCTGGATTACCTCGGCGCTTCGCAGAACCGCCATGCGCTCTGCATGTGCATCGAGAAGGGACTCGGCGTGGAGGTGTCGGAACGCGTACAGTACATCCGCACCATCATGGACGAATTGCAGCGTATCGATTCGCACCTGCTCTTCTTCTCCTGTCTCTGTATGGATATGGGTGCGCTGACGGCCTTCTTCTACGGTTTCCGCGACCGCGAGAAGGTGCTCGACATCCTCGAACAAACCACTGGCGGACGCCTGATCCAGGCCTACAACACCATCGGCGGCGTACAGGCGGACATCCATCCGGAGTTCGTAAAAAAGGTCAAAGAACTGATCAAATACCTGCGTCCCGTCCTGAAGGAGTATCACGAAATCTTCACCGGCAACGTCATCGCCCAGCAACGACTCAAAGGCACGGGCGTGCTGACGCGCGAAGACGCCGTTTCGTTCGGTGCTACGGGCGGCACGGGCCGTGCATCGGGCTGGGCCTGCGACGTGCGCAAGCGGCATCCCTATGCCATGTACGGCAAAGTGGATTTCCGTGAGGTACTCTTCACCGAGGGCGACTGCTTCGCCCGCTATATGGTCCGCATGGAGGAGATCCTGGAAAGCCTGCGCATCATCGAGCAGCTTATCGACAATATCCCCGAGGGTGAATATCAACTTAAGATGAAACCCGTAATACGTGTTCCCGAAGGAAGTTACTATGCAGCCGTAGAAGGCAGCCGCGGAGAATTCGGCGTCTATCTCGAAAGCCGGGGCGACAAATCGCCGTACCGCCTGAAATTCCGTTCGACGGGCCTGCCGCTCGTTTCGTGTATGGACACCATTACGCGGGGTGCGAAGATCGCCGACCTGATTGCCATCGGAGGTACGCTCGACTACGTGGTTCCGGATATAGACCGTTAAATTAACAGATCAGATAAAACAGATCAATATGTTTGATTTCAGCATAGTAACAAGTTGGGTACATGAACTGCTCACTTCTTTCATGCCGCTCGGACTGGCGATTTTCATCGAATGCGTGATCGTCGGGCTCTGCATCCTGTTGATGTACGTAGTGGTGGCGATCCTGATGATCTTCATGGAACGCAAGGTCTGCGCTGCGTTCCAATGCCGTCTGGGTCCCATGCGCGTCGGGCCCTGGGGTACTCTCCAGGTCTTCGCCGACGTATTCAAAATGCTCACCAAGGAGATCATCACGATCCGGCGCTCGGACAAGTTCCTCTACAACCTCGCACCGTACATCGTCATCCTCGCCTCGGTACTGGCGTTCTCCTGCCTGCCTTTCAATAAGGGTATGGAGATTTTGGACTTCAACGTGGGCGTCTTCTTCATGATGGCCGCCTCGTCGATCGGTATCGTGGGCATCCTGCTGGCAGGGTGGAGCAGCAACAACAAGTACTCGCTCATCGGCGCCATGCGAAGCGGTGCGCAGATGATTTCATATGAGCTTTCGATCGGACTCTCGATCCTCACGATCATCGTACTGACCGATACGATGCAGTTCTCCGAGATCGTCGCCCGACAGGCCGACGGCTGGTTCATCTTCAAGGGGCACATCCCGGCCATGATCGCTTTCGTGATTTATCTGATCGCCGGCAACGCCGAGGTGAACCGGGGGCCGTTCGACCTTCCCGAAGCCGAATCGGAGCTGACGGCCGGTTACCACACCGAGTATTCGGGTATGCATTTCGGTCTGTTCTACGTGGCCGAATTCGTCAATCTGTTCATCATCGCGGGTGTAGCCTCCACGATCTTCCTCGGCGGCTGGATGCCGTTGCACATCTCCGGCTGGGAGGGTTTCAATACCGTCATGGACTACATTCCGGGCTTCGTCTGGTTCTTCGGCAAGGCCTTCTTCGTGGTCCTGCTGCTGATGTGGATCAAGTGGACCTTCCCGCGCCTGCGCATCGACCAGATCCTGACGCTCGAATGGAAATACCTCGTACCGATCGGCCTGGTCAATCTTCTGCTGATGGTCATCGTCGTTGTCTTTAACCTGCATTTTTAGTCATGTCGAATTATATCAAAGGACTGTTTCACGGACTGGGAACCCTGCTGACGGGCATGAAGGTGACCGGCCGCGAATTCTTCACGCCCAAGGTCACCGAGCAATACCCCGAGAACCGGGCCACGCTGAAGATGTGCGACCGCTACTGCGGCCATCTGACGATGCCCCACGATGCCGAGGGGCACAACAAGTGCATCGCCTGCGGACTGTGCCAGTCGTCGTGCCCCAACGGGACGATCCGCCTGGTGACCGAGATGGTCACCGATCCCGAAACGGGCAAGTCGAAGAAACGTCTGGTGCGCTACGAGTACGACCTCGGGTCATGCATGTTCTGCCACCTGTGCGTCAATGCCTGCCCGACGGGAGCCATCCGCTTTGCGACGGAGTTCGAACACGCGGTCTACACGCGGGAGAAACTGGTCCAAATCCTGAACAAACAGGTTTTCGATCTCTACCTCCGTATAAGAAGTTTTTTCTTTTATCAGGGCTTCCGCTTTTTTCTTCACCGACCCGACAAACGGATCGCTGGCTTTCTGAAACACCAGCCGAAACAACACTTTCTCTCCCTCGATCCGGATATTTTGCACCATATCCAGTTCCACAATATTTTTAGAAGTACCGGGATACTTCACTTCTGTGAGAAGATCCCTGATTTCTTTAAGTTTTTCCTGCATCATAACATTTAAAAATTTAATATCCCTTTAGGGGTAACGAAAATAGTAAAAATAGCCGATTCGCCCAAACGACTCTCCGTCCAGATTAAATCCGGGTATTATATTTCCTCAGCCTGGCCCTTAAAGTCGGATAAGCCGGACATACTTTGCCGACCAACTTCCAAAATGCAGCCGAATGATTCTTCTCTACCGTATGGCATAACTCATGCAAGATCACATAATCGATAATTTCATCCGGTAGCTTCATCAACTTGATATTGAGACTGATATTATTGTCAAAAGAACAACTACCCCAATTGGAAATATTGTTCCTGAACGTAACCCGTCCGTAACGAAATCCGAATTTTTCGGCATAGTTTCTGATCCGCTGCGGCAAATATCGACGGCATTCCATCATATAGATTTCCAGCAAAAACTGCTGAACGATTTTCTCTACTTTACTGAAATCGACTTTTTTAGGAATAAACAGGGTTATTTTTTCCTGTTCAAGCCGATAAGAAGGCTTCGGTTCCTCGGTCTCCACAATCCTCAGCACATGCAACTTCGTCTTAATTTCCGCCCCTATTCCCAAACCGACTCCGGTGTCTTCCTCATAAACTTTCATATCTTTCCGGTTTTTGAGAATCCACTCCCGATTCTCTTCCAGAAATTTCTCCACCTGTTTCCGGCTCACGCCGAAAGGAACACTCACCCAAACCCCACGCCCCGGAGCCATCCGAATACGCAAATACTTGATATTCGCACTCCGCCGGACCTTTATTTCACCAATACCCGCAAGTTCCAATACCTCCATGATCTGAAAAACTATTTTTCACTAAAGAACAATAAAAGGAGGATGCCTTCATCGCATTCTCCTTTTATTGTTTTCTCTACGAACAGCTTAAGCCTGCTTTACCAAATCGCTTAATTTTGTAAATGCACCGTCTACAGAAGCAATCAAATCCTTTCCGATAGTCCTGTAATATCCTTTTCTATCTGCTTTCGCCACTTGTTTTCCAGCATTTACACGTTGTCTTAAATCATTTCTGGAATCTATAATATGCTGTACTATTTCGCTGATATCATCCATACTTTTACCTACAGCCAGACAATTTAAGCTATCGTCAACAACAGCAAAAGTCAAACAATCGATGTCTTTCTTTAATCTTCTAATACTTGCCATAATTTTCAAGAATTTAAATTTTTTCAAAAATAAGAAAAATCCCAGAGATTTCTCCCCTTTCTTCAACTTTTTTTTAGCTCTTAGCTCACGGGGACGCGGGCAGCAGGCTATAGCCCGTCCCCGTGAGCTATTTTTAACAAGTGATCGACAGCTTCCTCCACCGTAGGCTCCGTTCCCAGTAATTTTACAAATAAGCTTCCGATAATAGCTCCGCTACTATAACGGCAAACGGTCGACAAGGTCTCGCTATTAGATATGCCGAAACCGATCAAACGTTTATTTTTCAAATTCAAACGGTCTATTCTTTGGAAATATTCAATCTGTCCGGCTGTAAACCGATCTTTCACTCCGGTCGTCGAAGCCGAAGAGACCATATAGATAAAACCGCCACAATATTCGTCTATCAGACGGATCCTTTCATCCGAAGTTTCGGGGGTAATCAACATAATCACCGGAATATCATATTTTTCACAAAGCGGTTTAACCGACTCCAGGTATTCCTGAAACGGCAAATCCGGAATAATCATTCCATCGATCCCGATTTCCATCCCTTTTCGAAAAAGGTTTTCCATACCGTACTGCAACATCGGATTCAAATATCCCATCAATAGCAAAGGCAATTCAACCCGACTTCGTATACTAGTCAACTGCTCGAGTAATACAGGCAACGTCATGCCATTTTTCAGTGCCTGTGTACTACTTTGCTGGATGACTACCCCATCGGCCATAGGATCGGAAAAAGGAATCCCGATTTCCACCAGATCGACTCCCCGGTTTTCTAACATCTGTATGATTTCGACCGTATCTTCCAAAACCGGATAACCGGCAGTAAAATACACGGACAAAAGATTTCTATCTTTTCTTTGAAACAACTCTGTAATCCGATTCATAACTAAAAAAATTAAGGTAGTTCAGCTAAAAAACGAGACAATAAATGGATATTTTTCATTCCGGGAGCCGTTTCGAACCGACTGTTCAAATCGAGTCCGGCAAGCTTCGGATGTTTGATTTTTCCGATCTCTTCTCTATTTTCCCAGGCAATTCCTCCACTTAAGAAAAAAGGTACACTCCCCTCGTACCGGTTCAATAAATTCCAGTCGAACGATTTCCCGGTCCCTCCAAACTGTCTGCTCCGGGTATCGAACAAAAACAACTGACAAGCCGATTCATAAGGCAAAGTCCGTTGAAAATCACCGGCCTCTTCTATACCGAAAGCTTTTATTACCCGGTAGCCTTTCCGTACAAAATAGTGACCCATTTCAGGGGGTTCATCCCCATGCAGTTGAATCGTATCCATCTTATACCTTCGTACTATATTTTCGATAAACCCGGTTTCTGCATTCACAAAAACTCCTACTTTCCCGATAGCTGCAGGTAAACGTTCCAAAGCCCGGGGAGACAAATCACCGGCATAACGCGGTGAGGCTTTATAAAAAATAAAACCCAACATATCGGGATGTAAAGCAGCGACTTCCTTCACATTCCCGGGTTCCTTCATGCCACAAATTTTAATCAGCATATCCGACAAAATTTTTTAAAGCCTGAGCCGGTTGTGCTTCCCGCATAAAATGTTCACCGATCAGAAATCCTCTGAATCCCAATCTGCGTAACGCGACGACTGTCTCCATGGCACGAATTCCACTCTCGGCCACTTTCAGACAAGCAACCGGGACTTGTGAAGCTAACCGGAAAGAAGTATAAATATCCGTCTCGAAAGTAGTCAGATTCCGATTGTTGATCCCCACCATATCCATTTCCGGGGAGACATATTCCAACTCTTCTTCCCGATGTATTTCCAATAGTATTTCCAATCCCAGTCCATGAGCAGCATCGGCCAATTCCCGGCACTGTGCCGGCGACAAAGCTGCAGCGATCAACAAAACGGCATCGGCTCCATAAGCCACCGCTTCGGCCAGTTGATAGAAATCGACGATAAAATCCTTACGCAATAAGGGAATATCCGAAACCCTCCTGGCCATAGCGAGATCCAATAACGATCCTCCGAAATAATCCGTATCCGTCAACACCGAACAAGCCGCAGCACCATTCCGTACATATCCGCCGACCACCTCCTGCACTCCGGCTGCCTCATGAATAAATCCTCCGGAAGGAGACTTCCGTTTAAATTCTGCAATGATCCCTGTTGCCGATTCCTCCAAGGCCTTTCGCATCGATAACCGTTGTCTCCCAGCTAAAAGCGTACTCATCAGATCCCTTTCGGAAATCCTGTTTTTCCGCTCAGTCACTTCTTCCTGTTTTGTTTTCAATATCCGGTTTAAAACTGACATATCATTTTTCATTAAGTTCTACAAATTTACGGAACGCCCTCAGTGCCCTCCCGCTCTCCAGCGCCTCACGCGCTTCTGCAATAGCGGCAAAGCTATTCCGGGCCTCAGGGTACGGATTGCAAAAGCAGCATTGGCAATCACACAGTCTTCTTGTCCCCGGGTAGCCTCGTTAGCTAAAACCCGGTCAAAAATCGCCGCAGCTTCGGTCACCGTATTTCCTCCCGACAATTCCTCTTCCGCCACCCGACCGAATCCGATCTCTTCCGGCAAATAAATGCCCTCACCCCGATTATTCAGCGCTTTAAAAGGAGAGGTCAGCGAAACTTCATCATACCCGTCCAGCGAATGTACTATCGTGTAATTCACTCCGCTCTGCTGATACATATAGTTATACAAACGGGCCAGTTTCAGGTTATATACTCCCAATAACTGGTAGCGTGGGAGTACCGGATTGACCAAAGGCCCCAACATATTGAAAAAGGTACGTACTCCTAAAGCACGTCGTACCGGTCCTACACTTTTCAAGGCAGGGCTAAAAAACGGTGCATGCAAATAAGCGACCCCGCTTTCTTCCAGCGATTGCTGTAACCGACCGGAGTGTCCTGTAAATTTCACCCCATGTTGTTCCAGTACATTCGAAGCCCCACTCACCGAACTGGCACCGTAATTTCCGTGTTTTACAACCCGGTAGCCTGCTCCGGCCACCACAAAACAAGCCGCCGTAGAAATATTGAACGTATTTTTTCCATCCCCTCCCGTACCGACAATATCGATTGCATCATGACAATCCAAATCCACGACCACCCTCCGTTCGAGAATGGCTTCCCTAAACCCGGCCAATTCTTCCGTCGTAATACTACGCATCAGAAAAACGGTCATAAAAGCCGACAACTGGCTGTCGTTATACCGGCCGTCGGAAATGTTCAACAAGACTTGTTTAGCTTCTTCTTTAGAGAGGCTTTTGTGCCCGAACATTTTATATAACAGTTCTTTCATAGTAATCAATATATCATATACATTCCCTTTACTTCAAGCATACAACCAATTCGCCATCATCATTTTCCCCATAGGAGTCAAAATCGATTCCGGATGAAACTGAAGGCCGCGAACATCATAGCTTTTATGAGACAGGGCCATAATTCTGCCTGCAGCATCCTCAGCGGTAACTGTAAGACATTCAGGCAGATTCTTCCGACTTACTACCCAGGAATGATACCTGCCTACATCAAAACTTTCGCCCAGACCGGAGAACATCTTTTCTTCGGCAATCACCCGCACCGGTGTACAAATACCATGAAAAACTTCCGGCAGATTCTCCAATTCAGCGCCGAAACACTCCCCGATGGCCTGTTCACCCAGACAGACGCCAAGTATGGGTTTTCGTCCTGCGTAAGTGCGGATGACCTCTAATAATAAGCCTGCCTCCTCGGGAATGCCGGGGCCGGGTGAAAGGATGATCTTATCATATTTCTCCAGTTCCTCAAGCTCAAACTTATCATTGCGTAGCACATCTACTTCTGCGCCGAGTTCTTTTACCAGATGGGCAAGGTTGTAGGTGAAAGAGTCGTAGTTGTCTATGATTACTGTTTTCATGATTTCATTTACAATTTACAATTTACAAAGTACAATTTACAAAGTACAATTTTTTAAGTACAATTTACAAAGTACAATTTGGCTGCGCTATGTACGCCGCATGGCAAATTGTACTTTGTACTTTGTACATTGTACATGAATTTACATTTTCTCCGCCATTACGATTGCCTTTTTCAGTGCTCCCAGTTTGTTGTTCACCTCTTGCAGTTCATATTCATCCTGACTGCGTGCTACAATACCTCCTCCGGCTTGGAACCAGAGTTCATTGTTGCGGCTTACAAAAGTACGGATAGTGATAGCCTGATTTAATTCGCCGTTCAATCCGATAAAACCGATACAGCCACCATAGGCTCCACGATTATGTGGTTCGATTTCGCTGATTAACTGCATAGCGCGTACTTTGGGAGCACCGCTTAATGTGCCGGCAGGAAACGTATCAATAAACGTTTTTATTTTATCTGCGCCCTCATTCAACATACCGCTGACACGGCTTACCAGGTGAATGACATGACTATAATATTGTGGTTCCTTATAGAATAGTACGCGTACATCATGACAATTACGGGAAAGGTCGTTTCTGGCAAGATCAACCAGCATGACATGCTCTGCATTTTCTTTAGGGTCAGCCAATAAAGCTTCTGTCAGTTCCCGGTCTTTTACTACATCTCCGGTACGGCGGGTACTTCCGGCAATCGGATCGATGTAAGCACGACCATCTTCGATTTTGCAATGTGTTTCCGGGGAAGAACCGAAGATTCGATATCCTCCGAAATCGAAGTAGAAAAGATAAGGAGAAGGATTGATGCTGCGGAGTGCGCGGTACACTTTGAAATCATCTCCGGCATAAGGTTGGATAAATCTTCTGGAAAGTACGATTTGGAAAACATCTCCACGCATACAGTGCGCGATTCCTTTGCGGACATTGGCTTTATGCTCCTCGTCGGTGATAGGGCTAGTAACGGGACCTGTTACAGAGAAGTTGTAAGAAGCATAATTCCGGTTTTCGATGGCTGCTTCCAGTTCCGGTAAGCCGCTTTCTTCTCCTTCGGACAACATTTCAACGAGTGTCAATTCATTTTTGAAATGATTGAAAACAATGACATACTTATATAATATGTATAGCAAATCCGGAGCGTCATTTTGCTCATCGTGACTTTCTTTCACCGGGATGTGCTCGAAGTATTTCACAGCGTTGAACGTCGTGTATCCGTAAAGTCCACATACATTCTTATTATCCCCGGTCACCTGGAATTGATTGATAAACCGGTTCATGGCCTTTTCTACATGGAAGGTTTTTGTCAGGGGTTCTTCCGTGCGGCTGTTATCGGGATAGTTGGAAGTGACAATGCCGCCATTTATACCGATACTTGCCAGGGGACAGAGGGCTATAAATGACAAGGAATTTTCTCCGGCATGATAGTCGGAACTTTCCATTAATGCAGATTGCGGATACATGTCGCGCACTTTCAGGTAAATGCTGACAGGAGTATGCATATCTCCGAGCACTTGTTTGCTATGAGTTGTATAATTAAATGTTTTCATTTCTATAATTGCTTGATTATTGATTACGAATGATGGTTTACTAATTACTTATTGCTGTTCATTAAACGATAAATAGGTTTCAATATCTTTGTCTCCTCGTCCTGAAACAGTCAATACAACGATATCTTCCGGTTTGAACTTCAATTTTCTCAAAGCTCCTAATGCATGGGCGGATTCCAGTGCAGGGATAATACCTTCGAGTTTAGTCAGTTCGTAAGCGGCTTCTATTGCTTCGTCGTCATTGATTGCCAAAACGTTGGCACGTCTTTGTGCGGCAAGATTGGCGTGTATCGGACCAATGCCCGGATAATCCAGTCCGGCGGAAATCGAGTAAGGCTCTTCAATCTGTCCGTCTTCGTTTTGGATGACGTAAGTACGCGCTCCGTGG
>ERZ779656.1027-NODE-1027-length-16540-cov-1.749530_pt1 | contig 16540 bp, 15 predicted proteins | sample MGYA00511102_ERZ779656 | MGnify/ENA primary metagenome ERZ779656 (study PRJEB29588, sample SAMEA2143980) | human gut metagenome | biome: human gut; feature: human-associated habitat; material: faeces | place: Denmark | collected 2008/2010 ... | reverse complement strand
TATTACTATATCTTCAATGTAATAATCAATCCCCTCAACCATTTCCGCAATCATTTTATGAAATGATATTTCTGTTACTATTATTTTTAAAAATAATAACACAAAGATAATTGATAATGCGATTAATGATATATTCACAAATTTTCCAAGTAATCTATTTTCGTCTTTCATCTTACTCTTATATATTTTGTTACTCATATGTGTTTTTCCTTTATATATAATTTATCTGCCTAATAGATTTATGAATTTATTTTAATTGGGAAAAGTGTCTCTTTTAGAAATATATATTTCAAAAATCCGATTCATCTTTTTCTTCAATCAGATCAGTAAGAATTTTCATAATAGAACTTAATTCCAATCTGCATCGAACTGGATCAATATCAATCAACCGGCTGCATAACTCCACCCGGTTTAAAACGTTCTTGATACCATCAAGTAAATTATCTTCCGATGATTCCTTTTCATCTTCACTTACTATATTCTGTTGTGACATTGTCTCCGTATATTCATGAACAATTTCAATTTCTCGATTTTCTTCTTCCACTATCTGATCTAATTGTTCGATCTTACTAGAATATTCTTTGATAGAATTTTTCAAATTTTCTATAGACTCATTGATACTTTTCTGTTCTTCCATCAGTTCATTAATTTTAGCTTTATTCTTTGAATTAACATTTCTAGGTGTAAACAGTTCGTAGCACGAATCATTTGTTTCCTCCAACATTTTTATCATTCCAGTATTTTCTTTTAATTGAATTTCTAATAAATTTAACTGTTTTTCTAATGCATGTTTCTGTTCGAAATAAGAATCTTTTATTTGCTGTAAATATTCTATAACCATAATCACTTGTTCCTTTACTTTTGAGTAATCATCAATAATGCTACTATTCTCGATTGGCACTGCTCATTGCATACGCACATTATACCATATCATTATTTTAAAAACAATTGTACTACATTTATAGTTATTTTGTTTTTCTAAGTAAACTAAAATTTTCAAAATATGTAAAAGAAATGAATGATTTTTCAAAAATTAATTTGTATATGTTATAAAAAGCGGATATAATATTATTAAATAAAGATTTATGATTATGAAATGGTGAAACGATTTTTCAATTATATGAAATGCATTTTTTAATGATCATAAAATAAATAAGGAGGTTTCTATGAAAAAGAATATCAAACATTTTTTTCTGTTGACAGCTCTTGCCGCTGGAACAATCCATTTTGTTAACAGATTTATTAATATGACAGCTGATATCAAGAATATTTTGAAAGCAGAGAACGGCAATTTTTACGATTGGAAAAACGGACAGATTTATTATACGAAACGCGGATCAGGCAGTCCGCTATTGCTGATTCACGATCTGAATCCGGTCAGCTCTTCTTATGAATGGTGCAAAGTGATTCGAAAACTGGAAAAGAAACATACTGTCTACACACTGGACTTACTTGGATGTGGACGCTCTGCAAAACCGTACTTAACTTACACCAATTATTTATATGTTCAGCTTGTGACGGATTTTATCCAAAATATAATTGGAGAAAAAACAGATATTATTGCATCGAATGAATCAATCTCATTTGTAACGTTAGCTTGCAATATGAATAAGGATCTGGCAAACTCTATTATTGCGATCAATCCGACCTCTTTGAAAGAGCTTCATATTACAACCGATAAATATGCTTCTGTGAAAAAAACATTATTGGAACTCCCTGTGATTGGAACATTCCTTTACAACATCAAAGTTAGCAATACTTACATCACCAAAGATTTCCGCGAGGAATATTATGCAAGGCCACAGTTGGTTTCTTCCAAATTAATTGACGCATACTACGAAGCAGCCCACATGAATTTCAGTCATGGTAAATATTTAATGGCAAGCATGGAAGCAAATTACACAAAGAATAGTATTGAACATGCGCTGAAAAAATTAGAAACTCCAATTTATGTGATTGAGAGTCGAAACATGAAAGATGCAATCGCAATTGCAGATTCTTATAAAAAGACAAACTCCGGAAATGAAATCGTATACTTATCCAACTGTAAAAAATATCCACAGTTAGAGATTGCCGATAAAGTTGTGGAAGCAATTGATATGTTTTTAAAGTAGGATTATTTTTGAATTTAATAATAAAAAGAAAAAACTCCTGTCCTCCAAATGATGCATTAAAAACACGTTTTATAATAGAATGTAAAAATTTTTACATTTAAGCATGTTATTGCATCATAAAAAAGACAGGAGTTTGTGTATATGGTGATTTATTTTATCACCCAATTATTACATCACTCAGTAACTATTATTTTTACAACGGTGTCTTTGTCGGTGTTCCGGCTTTTCTCGGATAAGTTTTCGGTGTTCCCTTCACCTTATCGATCACGACAAACGATCTTTTCTGCTCATACAGATCAAATTTATAGACTTCTTTCATTTTTCCTCCAAGCAAAAATGTTGCATTTTTTGCATTAGCAACTTCCTCTTCAATTTCACCGGATTTGTAAGAAATAAAATTTCCACCTATTTTTACAAAAGGAACACAATACTCTTCTAAGGAAGAAAGGTTTGCAACTGCCCTTGAGACAACCAGATCAAACTTTTCACGGTATTCCTTATTTTTTCCAAGCTCCTCCGCTCTCGCATGAAGTGCTTCAATATCTTTTAATCCAAGTTCCTCTATCACTTCCTGTAAAAATAATATTCTTTTATTCAGAGAATCAGCAAGTGTCACCTTCAGATTCGGAAAAGCAATTTTCAAAGGAATCCCCGGAAATCCGGCGCCGGTTCCCATGTCCATCACTGAAACTTCTTTTTTGAGATCATACACTTTGATCAGGGAAAGACTGTCCAGAAAATGTTTTTCAATGACTTCATCAAATTCTGTGATTGCAGTCAGATTCATAACTTTATTTTTTTCCACCAGCATCTCATAATATCTGATAAACTGCTGTATCTGATTATCGCTTAATTCAATCTGAAGTTCTTCCAGACCTTTTAAAAATTTTTCTAAATTATATGTCATTTTATATTTCCTTTATGATATTTCATCTGCTCCATATAAACCAAAAGCACCGAAATGTCTGCCGGGGAGACTCCTGAAATTCTCGATGCCTGGCCAATTGATAACGGTCTGTAAAGTTTTAACTTCTGTCTTGCTTCAATACGGAGGCTTGGTACTTCATCATAATCAAAATCTTCTGCTATTTTTTTATTTTCCAGTTTTTTATAATGTTCTACCTGTTTGATCTGCCGCACAATATATCCATCATACTTGATATTGATATTAACCTGTTCAACTACATCATAAGGCAGCTCAGGTCTTTCCTTATCGATCACTGCTAATTTTTCATAATCAAGCTCAGGTCTGCGGATCAGTTCTGTTAAAGTTGTTCCGGTATTTAACGGAATACTTCCGTAACTTTCCAAAAGAGCCTGAACCTCTTTATTAGCACCGATCTTGACTCCGGCAACACGTTCAATCTCTTTCTGGATCAATACTTCCTTCTGGCAGACCCAGTCATATCGCTCCTGTGAAATTAAACCAATCTCATATCCTTTTTTTGATAAACGGAGATCAGCATTATCCTGACGAAGCAGCAAACGGTATTCCGCACGGGAAGTCATCATGCGATACGGCTCATGATTTTCTTTTGTCACAAGATCATCAATTAAAACTCCTATATAAGCCTCGGAGCGATCTAATATCAGCGGTTCTTTTCCGATAATGCTCATGGCTGCATTGATTCCGGCAACTAACCCCTGACAGGCAGCCTCCTCATAACCACTGCTTCCATTAAACTGGCCACCCGAAAACAGTCCTTTAATATTTTTAAATTCCAGAGTAGCATACAACTGATTTGGATTGATACAATCATACTCAATTGCATAAGCATTACGGACAATTTTCACATGTTCAAGTCCCGGCAGCGTGCGGTACATTTCATGCTGGACATCTTCCGGTAAAGAGGAAGACATTCCTCCAACATACATCTCATTCGTATTTATTCCTTCCGGTTCAATAAAAATCTGATGTCTGTCCTTATCCGCAAATTTTACAACCTTATCTTCAATGGAAGGACAGTATCTTGGTCCTGTACCTTCAATAATTCCTGCATAAATTGGAGAGCGGTCCAAGTTATTCCGGATGATTTCATGTGTTTTCTCATTTGTATAAGTCAGCCAGCAGGAAACCTGGTCGATCTGCACATCTTCAGGATTAGTTGTAAAGGAAAAAGGTACAACTCTCTCATCTCCTTTTTGCTCCTGCATTTTTGAAAAATCGACAGACCTTTTGTCGATTCGTGCAGGTGTTCCTGTCTTAAAACGGAACATTTCAATTCCATGCGCTTTCAGGGAATCCGTCAGATGGTTTGCTGCCTGCAGACCATTTGGTCCGGTGTATGTGATCATCTCACCGGTCAGACATCTTGCGCGAAGATAAGTTCCCGTGCACAGTACGACTGCCTTACAATGATAAACCGCACCTGAAAACGTTTTTACACCTGTTATTTTCTGAATTTCTTTTCCATTTTCCAGCGCTGCTGTTTCCGTAATAATTTCAGAAACTTCTGCCTGACGGATGGTAAGATGATCGGTATTCTGAAGCGTCTTCCGCATCTCCATGCTGTAATTCATTTTATCTGCCTGCGCACGCAGTGAATGAACGGCCGGACCTTTAGATTTATTTAACATCTTGGACTGGATAAATGTCTTATCGATATTTTTTCCCATCTCACCACCGAGCGCATCGATCTCACGAACCAGATGTCCCTTGGAACTTCCTCCAATATTCGGATTACACGGCATCATTGCGATACTGTCTACACTCACGGTAAAAATAATTGTTTCCAGTCCGAGTCTTGCACACGCCAATGCTGCCTCGCATCCGGCATGTCCGGCTCCTACTACAACCACATCATATTCTTCCTGTACATACGGAATTTTCTTCTCTTCCATTTTTAATTTCCTCATTAACATAACATAAATAATATCGATAACATTTTATTTACCCATACAGAATTTACTGAAGATTTCATTTACCAGATCATCTTCCACAGATTCACCGATAATATTTCCAAGTTCCTCGTAAGCATTCATCAGATCAATGGAATAAAAATCTTCCGGCATATCATCTGCAATACTCTGCAATACTAAATGTAAACTTCGTAAAGCTTCCTGTAAAGATGTTTTATGTCTGATATTCGTAATATAAACTTCATCATTAAATGTAACTTCCCCGGAGAAGAACATTTCTTTGATCGTTTCTTCAAGATCATCCATTCCGGTCTGCTCTTTTGCCGAAATTGAGATCATTTTTTTATCTAGATGTTTTCTGATATCTTCCACAGTTGTGACCGGACTTAAATCAGATTTATTTAACAAAACGATTGCATGTCTGTCTTTCAACAATTCCATGATTTCATGATCATTTTCATCTAACGCTGTGGATGTGTCAACTACATAAATGACAAGATCAGCATTATTCAAATATTTCTTTGCACGTTCCACACCGATTTTTTCCACGACATCTTCCGTGTCACGGATTCCGGCGGTATCAATGATATTCAATAAAATACCGTTTAAATTAATCTGTTCTTCCAGAACATCCCGTGTTGTTCCCGCAATATCTGTAACGATTGCCTTCTCTTCTCCAACCAGAGAATTTAAAAGAGAAGATTTTCCGGCATTCGGCTTTCCAACAATAACAGTTGAAATACCTTCTTTTAACATTTTTCCATTATCACTGTTTGCAAGCAGTTTATCAATTTTTTTTATCACATCCGATACTATACCGGATAGTTTTTCCGGATATCCATCCAGACTGATGTGCTCCGGATCATCTAATGCACTTTCGATAAATGCAATCTCATGTAAAACAGTTCCGCGGATTTCTTTAATTTTTTCTGAAACAGAACCGGAAAGCTGGCTCAACGAACTTTTTAATGCAAATTCATTCTTGGAATTGATAACATCAATAACGGATTCTGCCTGTGAGAGATCAATTCTTCCATTTAAAAATGCACGTTTTGTAAATTCACCCGGCTCTGCAGGACGCGCCCCATATTTGATAACGGTTTCTAAAATTCTCTTCATGACATAAACGCCGCCATGACAATCTATCTCAACCGTATCTTCCCTGGTATAACTTTTCGGTCCTCGCATCAGAAGAACCATAACTTCATCAATCACTTCATCTCCATCATGAATATGACCATAGTGAATTGTATGCGTTGGCATATCTTCTAACTTTTTCTGATTCTTCATTTCAAAAATACGGTCTGTGATAGAAACTGCCTCGTCTCCGCTGATTCTTACGATTCCGATTCCTGAACTTGTCATTGCAGTTGCAATTGCAGCAATGGTATCCGTTCCCATAGTGATATCCTTTCCATGTACAAAACTGCACGCCGCAAAACTTCATAAGAACCTGCCATATCATTTCCGGCATTTTCATAAAGCTTTGTAACGTGCAGCTTCTGGTCTTTTAAATTCTATACTTGAATTTATCTTTCTCTATCTCTTTTTAAAGTAACAACCACATGTCTGTATGGTTCTTCGCCCTCGCTGTGTGTTGTTACAAACTTATCATTCTGCAATGCAGAATGGATAACTCTTCTCTCAAAAGGATTCATTGGTTCTAAAGAAACAGGACGTTTTGTTCTCTTTACTTTGTATGCAATGTTCTTTGCAAGATTCTCCAATGTCTCTTTTCTTCTCTTGCGGTAATCTTCTGTATCAATCTTAACTTTAATGTATTCCTCAGAATTTTTATTCACTGCAAGGTTTGCAAGATACTGCAGGGAGTCGAGAGTCTGTCCTCTTTTACCAATGAGGATACCCATGTCATCACCTTTCAGTTCTACGTTGTAAGTATTACCATCTTCTGCTTTTTCAATAATGATCTCAACTTTAAGATCCATAGCAGCAAAGATTTTCTGTAAAAATTCTGTGATATCACCTTCTACAGAATATTTCTTGCGAACTTTGATCACAGCATCTTTTCTTGCGATTCCTAAAAATCCTGTGCTTCCTTTTTCGATTACTTCATATTCAATCTGATCACTGGTAGCTCCAAGTTTTATAAGAGCTTCTGTGATAGCATCATCGACTGTTCTTGCTGATACTTCAATATACTCCATAACAATAACCTCCACATATACGTTATCTTACCAACACGTTTTTGAAAAATAATCTGTTAATTTTTCTTATTATTTCTCTCGTTAAATTCACGAACCAGGTTTGCTTTTGCAGCCATACTTCCAGGTTTTGCATTCACTTTCAATGCATTTGCCTTCTCAAGTTCAAGTTCTTTCTCTGCAGTTGTCTTAACAGAACTCTTGGAACTTGCTGTAACCTGTCTTGTGTTCATACGTGCAGCATTGGAAATCTGGTTTTCGGAGATTCCCATTTTTTCACGTTTTTTCTTTGCTTTTTCCTGATTCTTTGCAATAATATCATCCAGATCGATCTTATCAAAATGTTTATTTAAGAAGAACTGCTGGATACTTCTTACAACCGCACTTGCGATCCAGTAGATACCGAGACCGACCGGAACAGTAAAACACATTACCAGTGAGAATAATGGCATGGTACGGTTCATCATCTTCATCTGCTGAGCCATCTGGTCATTATCTCCACCTGCTGTTGCAGCCGTTGGCATTAACTTGATATTTAAAACCTGTGTCAAATAAGAAATCACAGGAATCAGCAATGCAAGAACTGCCATCAGAATACTTCCACCTGCAAATGCAGCTTTGATGATCTGAAATGGAGTATCTGAAATATTTAATCCTATAAAGTTGTTTACATGAGAAACTACACCATATGTAGAATCAATGGAATCTGTGAGCGCCGGGAATGACTCTCTTAAGGAATCCCATCCGGTAGAACTCATTTTTGATAAAACATCTACTACATAATTCTGTAAGGTTGTTGTATCTGTTGCCGTAAAATCAACCTGTACTGTGTTCAATTTTAATGTGCTCATCAGGTTTGTCATAATATCCTGATAGCCGCTTGTTGCCATGATCTTATCAACCAGATCAAGATAAACATCCTTCACACTGCTGATATAGGCAGGAACATTCATAAACACACGGTACAAAGCTAACAATAAAGGCATCTGGATTAACATCTGCACACAGCTGCCTGTCGGTGAAACACCATACTTCTCATAGATCTGCTGTGTCTCAGTCTGCATATTCTGCATGGATACTGTATCTTTTTTATCCTTATACTTTTTCTGGACCGCCTGAAGCTCCGGGTTCATCTTCTGGGATAACTTCGAAAACTTCTGCTGTTTATAAGTCAATGGGAACATTAAAGCATAAATAACAATGGTGAATAAAATAATAGAAAGTCCAACGTTGGTAATTCCAACTTTTTCCATTAAAATATACATGCCATTCATTATCCAGCCAAGTAATTTTGCAATTGGTCCAAGAATGGCACCATTGTATGCTGTTAATAACATCTCTGACACTGAAAATACCTCCAATTATGGAACGGGATCATATCCGCCTTTTGAAAAAGGATTACATCTTAAGATTCTCCATAAAGCAAGTGCTCCCCCTTTTAGAGCTCCGTACTTTTCAACTGCCTCCAACCCATATAAAGAACAGGTCGGGCAATATGGACACTTGGTCGTTTTCATCGGAGAAAGATATTTTCTATAAAACTTAATTAAAGCAATTAATATTTTTTTCAAAATGATTCCATCTTCTTTTTTCTGCAATTAACGATTGATTACTTTGTGAAGACCTCCAAGATGCAGCAGGGCACTCTCTGTTTCATGATAACTGATATCGCGCGCTGTACTTCTTGCGATGACTACAATGTCCAAACCATTATTGAACATGTCTTCATGTAGTCTGTAACTCTCCCGGATCAGCCGGGTCAGATGATGTCTGATAACACTGTTTCCAACTTTTTTACTGACGGATATGCCAAGACGATTTCCTTCTGTATGATTTTCCAGAACATACATTACCAGATAACGGTTCGCATAGGATTTTCCCTGCCTGTACACTTTCTGGAAATCACTGTTCTTTTTTAATGATTCCGAAAACTTCATCCTAGTATGCCCTTTCTGATTATTTACCTAAGGCACCAACTACCTTCTGTCTGTTTGAAGGTCTCTGCTTACTTTACCCATAAAATATCTTTGAATGAACAAATAGGTGGTACAAAATGCACCACCTCATTATTCATCCATTCTTCTTAAGGAAAGAAAAGACCACAAAGATGTGGCCTATGCTGATAATTTCTTTCTTCCCTTTAATCTTCTAGCATCCAATACTTTTCTTCCGCCTGCTGTGCTCATTCTGCTTCTGAAGCCATGAACTTTTGATCTCTGTCTTTTCTTCGGCTGAAATGTCATCTTCATGTTATATCCACCTCCTCTGCCTGGCATTCACCATCATCCTGAAATGACGATGCGATAGAAAACGTCCTAAGACGCATATTCTCAGTTAAAAAACATCATTCTCAATTATAGCAGAAAAATGTTTCAAGTCAAGCACTAAAATTTTGTTTGACCTCATTTTACTTATCTACATTTCAACATTTATCCATTTGTGGAAAATGTTGACCACTATATATATAAGGAAGAAACTCTATCATCCTATATCTTGTTATTTGCTTTTCCACAGTTATCCCCCGAAAATGTTAAAAAATGTGGGTTGAAGAATGCCGATTTTTAGCGGTTTCGCAAAGTTATCCCCAATTTGTGGATAACTTGTGGATATTTTATGGATAATCCACGGATAATCTGTTTATAAACAGGATAATCCCTTATATTTCGCGGTCTATAACTTTTTTCGACTTATTCACACATATTTTTTCCCTTCATGCAAATTTTTATTATTCAGGCTCTCTATTTTGCCCAAATTGGGGTTTTTTTGCATTCACCCTAACTTAAAATACCCTGTACAAACTTTTCATTGATAAAAGCAAAAAAATAGTGTAGGATAGAACTATGTAGAATTTTTTATCAGGAGCGTACAAATTTGGGCGTAAGCTCATATTTGTTATGCGCAAAATACAGCGCAAAAATGAGGATTAAAATGGATAAAATTTTAGAAAAATGGGACGAGATTCTCTCAACCGTCAAACATGAGCATGATATCAGTGATATTTCTTTTGATACCTGGATTCGCCCGCTCGAAGTTTACGGCGTCGAGGGCAGCACTTTATATATACTGGTTCCATCGGAACAGATGACCCTAAGCTATATTTCAAAAAAATATTATCTTCCTTTAAAGGTAACGATTGCAGAACTTACGGGGACAGAATACGAAATCAAGTTCATCCTGCCGGAACAGACAAAAAATATCCGCACCGGCAATAGCGGCGTACCGAAAAAAAATGCACTTTCCGAAAAGGCGGACAGATCAAATCTGAATCCGAACTATACATTCGACACGTTCGTCGTCGGCAGCAATAACCGTTTTGCACAGTCGGCGTCACTTGCCGTTGCTGAATCTCCGGGTGAAGCATACAATCCTCTCTATATTTATGGAGGACCGGGACTTGGAAAAACTCACCTTATGCATTCCATCGGTCATTTTATATTAGAGAGAAACCCGAACGCAAAAGTACTTTATGTTACATCCGAAGAATTTACCAACGAAGTAATCGAGTCGATTCGAAGTGGTAATGCTTCCGCTATGAACAAACTTCGTGAAAAGTATCGTACGATTGATGTATTAATGGTCGATGACGTTCAGTTTATCATCGGTAAGGAAAGTACACAGGAAGAATTTTTCCATACATTTAATGCACTCCACTCTGCCGGCAAGCAGATTATTTTAACATCCGATAAACCGCCAAAAGACATGGAAACCTTAGAAGACCGGATTCGTTCACGTTTCGAATGGGGTCTTATTGCTGATATCGGAACTCCAGACTACGAAACACGAATGGCTATCCTGCGAAGAAAAGTTGAAGCAGACGACATGAAACTCAGCGATGAGATTCTTAATTATATTGCAACTAACATTAAATCCAACATTCGTGAACTTGAAGGAGCTTTAAACAAACTTCTGGCATATTCCAATCTTGAAAAAACAGATATCACAATGGAAATTGCCATGAAAGAACTTCAGAATATTATTACACCGGACAAGCCAAGAGAGATCACGCCACAGCTTGTAATTGAAGTTGTCACCGAACATTTCAATATTTCGCTGGATCAGATGATCTCAAAAAACAGAAGTAACGAAATTGCCAGACCAAGACAGATTGCAATGTACCTCTGTAAGAATATGACAGATATACCGCTTGACTCGATCGGACAGTTACTTGGGGGAAGAGACCATTCCACCATTATTCATGGTATCAAAAAAATTGCCGATGAATACGAATCAAACGAAAATACACGCAATTTAATAGAAACTATCAAGAAAAAAATCAATCCTAACTAAAGTTATCAAGGTTTTTCGAAGTTATACACAAAAAATTGTTGATATCTTGTTAAATTAACGTGAATTCCGTATGGACAAGTCTCATTTTCATGTTTAAAACCTGTTTAAGGCATTTATGAGCCTCATCCTCAATTCACATCATTTCAAGATAATTTCCGCATGGTTTTCACAGGGTTATACCACCTCAAATTTTTTTTAACCCCTTGAAAATTAAGGCTTTCTGCGGTTATCAACTTATTAACAGCCTCTAAGACGACTACGGCGGATTTCTATTTATTTTTTTATGAACACGTTTTGGCGAGCCACTACGTTTCATCAGGAAGGAGTTATCTACAACATGAAATTAATTTGTTCTAAATCTAATCTGTTACATGGTGTTAATATTGTTTCAAAAGCAGTTCCAACCAGAACTACCATGGCGATCTTAGAATGTATTCTGATCGATGCTTCTGCAAACGAAATTAAACTTACTGCAAATGATATGGAACTTGGGATCGAAACAAAGATCGAAGGCGAGATTGCAGAACGTGGTGTAATCGCACTGGATGCAAAAATCTTTTCCGAGATTGTCCGTAAACTTCCAGACAGTGATGTTACGATCGAAACTGACGCATCCTTTAAAACAACTATTACATGTGAAAAAGCAAAATTTAACATTGTCGGTAAATCCGGTGATGATTTTTCCTATATTCCGTACATTGAACGTAACGAACCAATCGTTATGTCCCAGTTCACCTTAAAAGAAGTCATTCGCCAGACTATTTTCTCCATCGCTGACAATGACAACAACAAATTAATGACAGGTGAGTTGTTCGAGATCGAAGAAAACGATCTTAAGGTTGTCTCCCTCGACGGACACCGTATTTCGATTCGCAACATTGAATTAAAAAATAATTATTCTCACAAAAAAGTTGTCGTTCCCGGAAAAACACTTCAGGAAGTCAGCAAAATCCTTCCGGGTAGTGCAGAAGATGAAGTATCTATTTTCCTGACAGACAATCACATCGTTTTTGAGTTTGAAAATACGACAGTCGTTTCCCGTCTGATCGAAGGTGAATACTTCAAGATTGAACAGATGTTATCTTCTGATTATGAAACAAAAGTAAAAATAAACAAACGTGAGCTGTTAGACTGTATTGACCGTGCAACACTTCTTGTCAAAGAAGGTGATAAGAAACCGATCATCATGAACATCACAGATGGAACGATGGAATTAAAAATCAATTCCTTTATTGGTTCCATGAATGAAGATATCGATATTGCCAAAGAAGGAAAAGATATTTTAATTGGCTTTAATCCAAAGTTTTTCATTGATGCGCTGCGAGTAATCGATGAAGAAGAAGTAACACTTTACATGGTCAATCCGAAAGCACCATGTTTTATCAAGGATGATGAAGGTACATTTATTTATCTGATTCTTCCGGTTAACTTTAATGCAGCTGCAAACTAATTATTTTTATAGAATTTGAAATCTATGATTGATATTGCCCAAAGGGCGATAGAAAGGAATTCCATGATAGAGATTCAGATTAGAGAAACAGATGAATTTATAAAACTTGGACAGGCTCTGAAAAAAGCCGGACTTGTGGAATCCGGTGTTGATGCAAAATTTGTCATCCAGGATGGTCTGGTAAAAGTCAATGGTGAAACAGAACTTCAGCGTGGAAAAAAAATCCATGATGGTGATTTGATTTCCTATAACGGGGAAACGGTGAAAGTCTCAAAATGATCATTCAGTCCATTGAATTGAACAATTTCCGCAACTATGAAAATCTCCAGATTTCATTTGATGAGGGAACCAATATTTTATTTGGCGATAATGCACAGGGAAAGACCAATATCCTGGAAGCTGCTTACTTAAGTGGAACTACAAAGTCCCACAAGGGAAGCAAAGACAAAGAGATGATCCGTTTTGGAACAAACGAAGCGCATCTTCGTACCATGGTTTTAAAAAACGGCAAACAATACCAGATCGACATGCATTTAAAACATAACCGTTCTAAGGGAATTGCCGTAAATAAGATACCGATGAAAAAAGCAAGTGAGCTTTTTGGAATTTTAAACATTGTATTTTTTTCGCCGGAAGATTTGAATATTATCAAAAACGGACCGTCCGAACGCAGACATTTTCTGGATGCAGAGTTATGTCAGCTAGATAAAATTTATTTATCTGACCTGTCAAATTACAATAAAATCTTAAATCAGCGCAATAAACTGTTGAAAGATATGGTTTACCGGCCTGAATTATCGGATACACTCCCGGTATGGGATATGCAGCTGGCTGATACCGGGAAAAAAATTATCAGACGGAGAGAAAAGTTTGTAAAAGAACTGAATGAGCTTGTTCATGAAATACACTATCGGATATCCGGCGGGAGAGAAGAACTTTTTCTTTCGTATGAGCCAAGTGTTTCTGCGGATCTGTTGGAACAGGAGTTAGAACGGGTGAAACTGCGAGACCTGAAACAGTGCCAGACATCCGTAGGGCCACACCGTGATGATCTGCTTTTTTCCATTGCAGGTGTTGATATCCGTAAATTTGGTTCACAGGGGCAGCAGAGAACCTCTGCACTCTCTTTGAAGTTATCCGAGATAGAGCTGGTGAGAAAATCAATTCATGATACTCCGGTACTTTTATTGGATGATGTTTTATCAGAGTTGGACAGCAATCGTCAGAATTATTTGTTAAACAGTATATGTGATACCCAGACAATTATTACCTGTACCGGTTTGGATGAATTTATCCGTAACAGGTTCGAAATCAATAAGGTTTTTGAGGTAATAAGTGGTCAGGTATTTGAAAAAGGTCAAGTTATAGAAAGGCAAGGTTAGCAGAATGGCAACAGAAAAAATTGAAAATCCAAATGAATACGGAGCTGACCAGATCCAGATTCTGGAAGGACTTGAAGCAGTTCGTAAAAGACCAGGTATGTATATCGGCAGTACATCATCAAGGGGGCTTCATCACCTTGTTTATGAAATTGTCGATAATGCAGTAGATGAGGCTTTGGCAGGATATTGCAATACAATTGAAGTCACAATTAATCAGGATAATTCCATTACGGTTATTGATAACGGACGAGGCGTTCCAGTTGATGTCAATCACGAAACCGGCAAACCGGCAGTTGAAGTCGTGTATACAATGTTACACGCAGGCGGTAAGTTTGGCGGCGGGGGATATAAAGTATCCGGTGGTCTGCACGGTGTAGGTGCATCCGTTGTAAATGCCTTATCCGAGTGGATGGAAGTCTATGTAAAGCGTGACGGACACATCTACAATCAGCGTTATGAACGCGGTAATGTATGTTATCCGTTAAAAGTTGTGGGGGACTGCCCATTGGAAGAAACTGGTACAAAGGTTACATTCTTACCGGATAAAGAGATTTTTCAGGAAACAACTGTTTATGAATATAACATTTTAAAGAGCCGTCTGCGTGAAATGGCTTTTCTTACAAAAGGCATCAAAATTGTGTTAAAGGATACAAGAGAAGGCATTGAACAGGAAAGAGTATTCCACTATGAGGGTGGTATCAAGGAATTTGTTGAATATTTAAACAAGAGCAAGGATGCGCTTTATGATAAGATTATTTACTGCGAGGGTCTAAAAGACGGTGTGCAGGTTGAAGTGGCATTCCAGCACAATGACGGTTACAACGAAGTTGTGGATTCCTTTGTCAATAACATCAAGACACCGGAAGGCGGAACGCATCTGACCGGTTTTAAAAATGCCTTGACAAAGACATTTAATGATTATGCAAAGAAAAATAAACTGATAAAAGACAGTGAGCAGAGCCTTTCCGGCGATGACATCCGTGAAGGTCTGACAGCGATTGTCAGTGTCAAGATTGAAGACCCGCAGTTTGAGGGACAGACAAAGCAGAAGCTTGGCAACACCGTTGCACGAAGTGCCGTTGACAGCATTGTCAGTGAACAGCTTGAGATTTTCTTAGAGCAGAATCCGGCAGTTGCAAAGGTTATCTGTGAAAAATCCATTCTTGCACAGCGCGCAAGAGAGGCGGCAAGAAAGGCAAGAGATCTGACAAGAAGAAAGACTGCTCTTGAAAATACAAGTCTTCCGGGGAAACTTGCGGACTGCTCTGACAGGGACCCGAAAAACTGTGAAATCTATATCGTTGAGGGTGATTCTGCCGGAGGCTCAGCTAAAAGCGCAAGAAACAGAAAGACACAGAAGCCGTGCAACACAGGCAATTCTTCCGCTGCGCGGCAAGATTTTAAATGTTGAAAAAGCAAGACTCGACAGAATTTTAGGCAACGAAGAAATCAAGGCTATGATTACAGCATTCGGTACAGGCATTCATGAAGATTTTGATATCAGCAAATTAAGATACCACAAGATTATTATTATGACCGATGCCGATGTGGACGGTGCGCATATTGCAACACTGCTGCTTACCTTTTTCTACCGGTTTATGCCGGAGTTAATCAAGCAGGGTCACGTATATCTTGCACAGCCGCCGCTTTATAAGATTGAAAAGAACAAAAAAGTCTGGTATGCATATAGTGATGAAGAACTCAATCAGATTATGCTTGAAATCGGACGTGACCAGAATAACAAAGTCCAGCGCTACAAAGGTCTTGGCGAAATGGATGCCGACCAGCTCTGGGAAACAACCATGGACCCGGAAAAGAGAATTTTATTACGGGTGAACATGGACGAGGATTCAGAATCAGAAATTGATGTAACGTTCTCTACGCTGATGGGCGATAAGGTTGAGCCGCGCAGGGAATTCATTGAAGCCAATGCTAAGTATGTAAAGAATCTTGATATTTAATAAAAATTTGTACCGTCACACGGACTGAGAACGCTCCGGGTGATAATGGATTTTTTCTAAAACGCGTTCTCGGAATGGAGTAGAAAATGGACGAACATATCTTTGATAAGATTCATGAAGTGGATATGAAGCAGACCATGGAAGATTACTATATCGACTATGCGATGAGCGTTATCGCTTCCCGTGCACTTCCTGATGTAAGGGACGGTTTAAAGCCGGTACAGCGAAGAATCTTATTCTCAATGATTGAATTAAATAACGGTCCTGACAAGCCGCACAGAAAATGTGCGCGTATTGTCGGTGATACAATGGGTAAATATCATCC
>ERZ779656.1025-NODE-1025-length-16559-cov-1.778417_pt1 | contig 16559 bp, 8 predicted proteins | sample MGYA00511102_ERZ779656 | MGnify/ENA primary metagenome ERZ779656 (study PRJEB29588, sample SAMEA2143980) | human gut metagenome | biome: human gut; feature: human-associated habitat; material: faeces | place: Denmark | collected 2008/2010 ... | reverse complement strand
TCTTCCTCCCTGCAGATTTCTATCAGTTCATCGATCACTTTTCTGCGGTCACCTGCCCCGATCGGATAGGAATACATCACCACTCCCTCCTCCTCAAAACGAATGACTGCACACCCATATTTTTCTGCAACTTCAACATGATACACTTTCCGCCAGACAAAATTATTGGCAAACGTGTACTCGCATGCATTTCTGTCATCTTCCTGAAATCTGGCATCCATCCATGCCTTATCATCTAATGTAATTTCGTGAAACTCTATTTTTGACATCTTAATTCCTTTCGCTATATACTAACATTATTATTCCATTTTTAAGACGATTTATTGTACTATTTCATGCCGTGAATTGCAACCGTCATAGCATGTTGTAAAGAGAAGAAAATAAGAACATGGCATCCTCGCGGAGCGTTTTTATTACATGGGAAGTAATTTCCTATGTAATAAAAAAAGCTGACCGCTTTTTTACGATCAGCTTCTGTTCATTTCTAGTTTGTCATTAAAAACTTGATGATCCTCTCTGTATCTTCCGGCTCGTAAGCTACAACTTCAAGTTCCGGGATCTCTACATCAGATTTTAATAAGCTTGTCAGAGAAACATACTGGCAAAGTTTTGATTTGAGGTTTAATCTGTCTCCCTCACCTGTGATCAATTCTACTTTTCCGGCACAGGAATCAATTACTTTAAAAAATCCGTCGACATCTTTGATATTCTTGATTTTCATATTTTTTCATCCTTTCTTCTTTGGAACTCTATACCTGCTTCTTATTAAATCGCAAAAAAAGAAATCTGTAAATACTTTTCTTCAAAAAAAATGTTTTTCATAAAACCTACTTCTCCTGCTATTGTTCCATTGCTGCCCGGATGATGTGTTCCGCTTCCTTTGCTTCTGCTTTGGTAAGCTGCGGCGTATCTTTTAAGACATAATCCATGCCAAGGTTGTCGTACTTGACCTTTCCCATAGAATGATATGGAAGGGTTGCCAGTTTTTCCACATTGCGGAGCGTCTTTAAAAACAGGCCAAGTTCCGTCAGTTCTTTCTCATCAAACGTAATGCCCGGCACGACTACGTGACGGATCCAGACCGGCTTTCCGATCGAATCAAGATACTTTGCAAACGCAAGAATGTTGCTGTTCGACTGCCCGGTGAGTTTCTGATGTTCCTCATCGTTGATATGCTTAATATCAAGCATAACGAGATCTGTCACGGACATGAGCTGTTCTATCTTTTCCATTCTGTCTGATGCCATGTTTTCACTTATTCCAGTGAGACTGATCTCTCTCTCACTGATCTGATCTGCTCCTGTATGTTTCTTTGGAAACATAATTCCGGATGTATCCAGACAGGTGTGAATGCCCTTTTCCTTTGCCTTCGTAAAAAGCTCCGTCAGAAAATCAAGCTGTAACATGGGTTCTCCACCCGTTGCCGTGATCCCCCCGGTCTGATAGAAAGAACGGTTGCGCTCGAAACGGTCTATGATCTCATCCGCTGTCATTTCTTCCCCATCCTCTATCTTCCATGTATCGGGATTATGGCAATACTGGCAGCGCATCGGGCAGCCCTGAAAAAAAACGACAAACCGTACGCCCGGACCGTCCACTGTGCCAAATGTTTCTAACGAGTGAATTTTCCCCATGTTGTTCTCCTTTTCTGATTCCTATCGCTCGCCGCGCCATTCGCAAAACGCACCTGTTGCACTACATCCGTTCGTGGAAGGTACGTGCGATCACTTCATCCTGCTGTTCTTTTGTCAGTTTGATAAAGTTGACCGCATATCCGGATACACGGATGGTAAGCTGTGGATACAGTTCCGGATGTTTCTGTGCATCCAATAATGTGTCACGGTTTAAAACGTTTACGTTCAAGTGATGTCCGCCTTTGACTACATAGCCATCTAACATTGCAACAAGATTGTTCTCCTGTGCTGCCTCATCTTTGCCCAGTGCATCCGGTACAATGGTAAATGTATTGGAAATACCATCCTGTGAATCCATAAATGGCAGTTTAGCGACAGATGCCAGGGATGCAACCGCACCATGGGTATCACGTCCATGCATCGGGTTTGCACCCGGAGCAAAAGCTACACCTTTCTTTCTTCCATCCGGTGTTGCTCCTGTATTTTTACCATAGGATACATTGGATGTAATGGTAAGAATGGAAGTTGTTGCGATACCACCGCGATAGGTGTGATTTCCTTTTACATATTTGATAAAGGTATGAAGAACCTCTTTTGCGATCTCATCCACACGGTCATCATCATTACCATATTTCGGGAAATCTCCCTCAATCTCAAAGTCAACGGTCACACCATTCTCGTCACGGATTGGTTTGACTTTTGCATATTTGATCGCAGAAAGGGAGTCTGCTACTACAGAAAATCCTGCAATACCGGTTGCAAACCATCTTCTCACATTTTTGTCATGTAATGCCATCTCTAATTTTTCGTAGCAGTATTTATCATGCATGTAGTGAATGATATTTAATGCGTTCACATACACTCCTGCTAACCATTTCATCATATCTTTGTATTTATCCCATACTTCATCGTAATCTAAGTATTCGGATGTGATCGGACGGTATTTCGGTCCGACCTGTTTTCCTGTCATCTCATCGACACCGCCATTGATCGCATAAAGCAGGCATTTTGCGAGGTTTGCTCTCGCACCGAAGAACTGCATTTCCTTACCGATTCTCATAGAAGATACACAGCATGCAATTCCATAATCATCACCATGGACAACACGCATAATATCATCATTCTCATACTGGATTGCAGAGTGTTTGATGGATGTCTCGGCACAGAATTTTTTGAAGTTTTCCGGCAGTTTTACAGACCAGAGTACGGTCATGTTTGGTTCCGGTGCTGCCCCGATGTTGTTCAAGGTGTTTAAGTAACGGTATGACATTTTTGTAACCATATGTCTTCCATCCACACCGATTCCACCGATGGACTCTGTCACCCAGGTTGGATCGCCGGCAAAAATCGTGTTGTATTCCGGTGTACGCGCAAATTTTACAAGACGAAGTTTCATTACGAACTGGTCGATGATCTCCTGGATCTCTTTTTCAGTAAATGTTCCCTCTGCGAGATCACGCTCTGCATAAATATCTAAGAAAGTGGAGGTACGTCCTAAGGACATTGCCGCACCGTTCTGCTCTTTTACTGCTGCAAGATATGCAAAATAGACAGCCTGTGTTGCCTCTAATACATTATTTGCAGGTTTCGAAATATCACAGCCGTAAATTTCTGCCAGTTTCTTTAACATTTCCAGTGCACGGATCTGCTCGGATAATTCTTCTCTCTCACGGATCACATCTGAGTACATGATGGTACGTGTGTTGTTCAGTTGCTCTTTTTTGTCCTCGATCAGACGGTCTACACCGTAAAGTGCCGGTCTTCTGTAGTCACCAATAATACGTCCTCTACCATACGCGTCGGGCAGACCGGTGATAATAGCCGAACGACGTGCGGCAATCATCTCTTCCGTATATGCGGAGAAAACGCCCTCGTTATGAGTTTTACGGTACTTCGTGAAGATCTCTTTCGTCATCGGGTCCAAATGATAACCATAAGCTTCCAAGCTATTCTCGACCATACGGATACCGCCCTTCGGGAAGATACCACGTTTCAGCGGAGCATCGGTTTGTAACCCAACGATAACCTCATTCTCCTTATCAATATAGCCCGGGCCATATACATCGATCCCTTGAGGTAATTTTGTCTCGGCGTCATAAACTCCCTTTTCCCTCTCGACCTTAAACATCTCGGTCAGCTTGTTCCAGACCTTACGGGTCTTCTCGGAAGAAGCGACTAAAAAGGAATCATCCCCTTCATAAGGCGTATAGTTACTCTGGATAAAATCTCTTACATTGATCTCTCTTTTCCAGGTCTCACCCTTAAAGTGATCCCAGCACTCATTCTCAAATTTCATAAACAATCTTATCTAATACCACATTTTTACCGCCGCAAAGGTAAAACTTTTATCCTCATGTTCCTGTAACATTTGCGACACCCCTCTAAAATCCCTATAAATAGGTATTAAAAATATACAAGAAGAAACGGGATAGTAATGCGATGCTTTGCACGAAGTCTCCATTTTATTCACTATCTTTGCCTACAGAACGTAAAAGTTAATCTGGATCAAACACATGAGAAATATCCTGTTTACCGTTTTATTTATAGGAATACTATCTTTAATCGCATCTCCTATCTCACTCGCGTCTAAATCTTTGCATAAGGCCAATATGATTAATTTGTCGAACAATGCCATTATTTGCATGCATCAAGATCCGGATGGCTATTTGTGGATCGGGACTTACGACGGACTTAACTTATACAACGGAAAAGATACGTATGTATATCGTTTCGAATTAAATAACAAAAACTCTCTTTGTAGTAATATCATTCACAAAATATCCGACGCAGAACCCGGCTTTTTATGGATATCAACCTCTTTAGGTATCAATAAATTCTCACTAAAAGAACGGAAAGTCACCGAGTCTTTCCCCGGATACATGGAATGCGATCTATTGGCCTCCGATTCATCCGGCATCACGCTCGCTATTTGTAAGGAAAACAGAATCTCTTGCTACACCCCATCTAGCGATGGGTTCCGGGACCTGCCGAGAGAAGGAGTAGGCCCTCAAACCGTACGTACCTTATTCGCCGGGACGGACGGACATTTTTATTTATTATTAGCCTCGGGCATACTGAAAAAGTTGACTCCGGATTTCTCCGATACTACTTTTAATTTGCTATCGGAAGAACGCCAATTCCATAATAAACCGATCTTATCCGCATTTTACGAGAATAATCATATTTTCATAGTAGATACCGACAATAAATTATATCGACAGCATGTAGACGGAAAGGGGAAAGAATTCCTGTTCGATCTGCCTGAAATGACAAAACAATATGGTAACATCATCAAGATATGCACCTTCCAATCCAATGTGTATATCGTTTTCCGTAACGGCAATATTCTAGACCTAAGCCAACCGGAAAACACGATAAATATGGGCATCGGTATCTTTTGCCTAATGAACGATAAAAGGCAGGAGATTCTCTGGTTGGGAACAGACGGGCAAGGTATACGGATGTTTTATGACAAACCCGATCTTTTCGGCTCTATCTTACTCAAGGATTTACCGATTAATATACAGAACCCCATACGTTCTTTATATACAGACGATGATCAATCCCTTTGGCTCGGGACAAAAGGAGACGGTATTGTCCGGATACAAGCGTATGACACTTACCATAACAAAAAGATGATCCCACAAAGCGCTATCACGCATTTTACCACCGCCGACGGCCTATCCAGCAACCGTGTGTATTGCTTCCAAAAAAGCGAGTACCATCCATGTATCTGGATTGGCACGGAAGGCCCGGGACTGACCTATTATTCGTATAAAGAGAAACGAATAAAAACGATACCGCAACGAGAAGACACCACCCCTCTACGCTATGTCCACTCTATTTGCGAGGTAGATGATTCCACATTATGGCTAGCGACAACGGGTAACGGATTGCAAAAGGTTACCTTACATATAGATAAAGCCGTACCTACAATCGGGAAGGTACAAACCTTCCCGTTAAAAAACGGAAAGAACATCTGTAAAGAAATCCAATCGATGGTATATGACAACGACTCTACCCTGTTCCTCGGGAGCCGTGGCGGTTACGGAGTCATTCGTTTCAATATTTTCAATCAAGGATATGAATTCCTGCAAACCAACAATTTAAGAAACCCGGCCATTGGAGATGTGCTTTCCGTATGCCAGACCGAAGATTCCACGTTTTATGCAGGCGCCAGCTCCGGTCTCACCCGGATTAAATTCAGAGGGGGAAAGATGCGTTTACGCCAATTCGATAAAAGCGACGGGATCGTAAACGACATGATCCATGGTATCCATGAGGGGAACGATAGCTGTATCTGGCTTAGTACCAATAAAGGTCTCACCAAATATAATCCCCGGAACAACTTTTTCCATAATTATCATCAGCCTTACTTTAGCGTCACGGAATTCTCTGATGACGCTTATTGGAAATGCCCATACTCCGAGCGTTTATTCTTTGGAGGCATCAACGGATTAGTCTGGGTAAATAAACGGAGCCGGAGCATACCTATCAACCCGAATTAAGTTTCTTCGAGTTGCAAATGGATAAACAAATCCTTCCATTATATAAGGACATCAGCCGGAACGGTGTAACGGTTCCGGCTGATGTGCAATCGTTAACGATTGCGTTCGTCGCTCCGGATTACATCAACGGGGAGAATTACGAGTATTCGTATCAGTTGGTCAACTATAATTCCTCTTGGGAAAAATTGCAAAAGACAAACAAGGTAACTTTCAGGAACCTACCGTACGGGGAATATTTGCTGAAAGTCCGTTATCGCAACGATGTCATTGATTCGTCAGCAAAAGAATACACTCTACCTATCAAGGTATTACCTCCTATTTATCTAAGCTCGTTAGCCATTTTCACGTATCTTTTTATCGGTACGGTTTTGCTCATCATCGCCACCTATCGTATCCATCACCAAATACTAAAGAAACAGAAGCAGATCGCAGACAAGATCAAGGAGGAGCAAAAAGAGAAGCTATACGAGTCCAAGCTGAATTTCTTTACCCACATTACGCATGAGCTATGCACCCCGCTTACCTTGATCAATGGCGTGGAGAATTATATCCAAGCCTATGCCGCCACCTCAAAAGACAAGACATTAGAAAAATACACTTCAGTCCTCCGGGAAAATGTAGAGGAACTGAACGGGCTTATCCAAGAAATCCTTGATTTCCGGAAAGCGGAAGACGCTGGATTCAGTCATACGCACATCCGAAGAGTATCCGTATCCTCTCTTTTGCGAACTCAATTCGAATGGTTTTACCCACTATCCGAGCAACACCAAATCCAATTCAAGATCGATGCTCCCAAAGAGCTTTATTGGAATACGGATTCCGTCTATTTCAAGAAGATCCTAGCAAATCTGATTTCCAACGCATTTAAGTATACGGAAGACGGGGGCACGGTTCGTATCTCCTTACATGAGGAGGAGAACTTCCTCGTCCTTAAAGTTTACAACACCGGCAAAGGAATCGAGGAGGCAGACATGCAAAATATTTTCGACCGATATCGTATCCTTGGCACGATGGATAACGACGATAACAGGCAAAATACGGCACGGAATGGCCTCGGCTTATTTATCTGCCACAGCCTCGTACAATCCTTAGGTGGTAAAATCGACATAGAGAGTGAGGTCGGCCAATATGCTGAATTTACAGTTACCTTACCTTTTGGCATCGTAGAGGAGAGCTCAGACGACACGATAGACGAAGATATTCCCGTATCGCTTCCTTCCCCAAACACGGATATACAAAAGCCGCAAATCTCACATACGGCACAAAAAGAGACGGAAGATAAACCGATGATACTCGTTATCGACGATCATAAAGACATCGTCTGGCTAATCACGGAAACCCTCTCTTCCGAATATCAGGTTCAGGAAGCTTATAATGCGGAGGAGGCTCTGGAATTCCTCAAGCAATACACTCCCTCCCTTATCATCACCGATATCATGATGCCTAATATCGACGGATTGGAATTGATCTCTCTTATCAAGGAAAATAGATATACCCGTCATATCCCGCTTATTATCGTATCTGCCAAAATATCAGACCAAGAGCAAGCGGCAGGACTTAATATAGGAGCGGATGCCTATCTAACCAAGCCTTTCTCGCCAACAGTTCTCCTATCCGTCGTGAACCGATTGATGACAAATCAAAGAGAATTAAAAGAGTATTTCTATTCTCCGGAAAGTGCTTATCAATATACGGAAGGGCAATTATTACATCAAGAAGACAAGGAATTCCTTGACGCCGTAACCGCTATCATCAAAGAAAATGTCAGCAAGGAAGGACTCGGTCCCGAGCTGGTAGCGGACGCACTGAATATAAACACCCGCATCTTATATCGCCGTTTCAAGAAAATATCTACCATGACGCCGAGTGATTTTATAAAGGATTATAGGTTAAACTATGCAGCGCAATTACTCGTAAATACCAACATGAGCGTTCAGGAAATTATTTATAATGTAGGGATTTCTAACAAATCATACTTCTATAGGGAGTTTGCCCGTAAATATAACATGACTCCTAAAGAATACCGCACAAAAGAGGCATAAATCATTGATTCCTAAATAGTGTCATAATCAACCAAAAGAGTATCATAATCTGCCATATGCATTTCATGACACTTCTTCGGTATTTCAAAGCACTCTTCAATTCGTTAAGACCTATTAATATTGCTGTCGAATAACAAAGCAAACCGCTTGTGTGTATTCTTCCTTCGGGAAGCACATTATTAACTTTTAATTTAATGTTTTTATGAAAAAAAAGAGTGAAGGTAAGACGAGGAAATGCCTGACTTTATTAGGTGGACGAACCTCTTTGTTACTTTGTTTATCTTTAATGTTTCAGTCCTCTTATGCGGCCGAAGATTCTACTGTTCCTGAAATGGGAAACATGGAGATTCATCAGATCGCACAGCAAAGTTCAACCATTAAAGGTGTAGTAAAAGACCAAAAGGGTGAACCTCTGATTGGCGTTAGTATTGTTGTGAAAGGAACCACGAACGGAACAGCTTCGGACTTTGACGGAAATTTCACCTTGGATGTGCCGGATAACAGCACATTGGTATTTTCCTTCATCGGCTTCAAATCCCAAGAAGTTCGTTATACCGGGCAAAAAACATTGAACATAGTCTTAGCTGAAGACTCTGAGACACTAGACGAGGTAGTAGTCGTAGGTTACGGTTCCCAAAAGAAAGGTGAGATCACCTCATCCGTTACCAGCGTGAAAGCATCCGACTTTAACAAGGCACCGGTAGTGAACCCGATGCAATTGGTGGAAGGACGTGTAGCTGGTCTGACTGTATCACGTGGTAGCACCGACCCGAATGGCGAGGTAAAAGTACAGATGCGTGGTGCCTCATCTCTGAAAGGTAGCAATGAGCCTCTCGTTATTATTGACGGTATGCCGGGTAATATGACTTCTTTGAACGCTATCGCACCCGAGGATATCGAGGCGATCGACGTATTGAAAGACGGTTCCGCAGCCGCTATCTACGGAACCCGGGGTAATAACGGTGTGATCATCGTCTCCACGAGACGTCCGCAAGCCGGAACTACTCAAGTGGATTACTCAGGATATATCATGCACGAGGCGGTTTATAAACGGCCGGAAATCTTAAATGGAGACGAGTTCGTCGCTTATGGCAAGGAAACCAACAACGCCAATATCCGCGACTTTGGTGGACGGGATAACCATTACGACGCTTTATTGAATAAGAGTAATTTCACCCATGTACACAACTTGACCGCTACCGGTGGTAATGGTAAGACAAACTATCGCGCTTCTTTAAATTACAAAAAGAATGATGGTATGATCCGTAACACCAGCCGTGAAACGATCAATGGCTCTATCGCCGTGAACCACCGTGCGTTTGATGATAAACTACAGCTTTCTTTCAATCTAGCAAACTCTTTCGTGAAAGTGGACGCGGTTTCCGATGATGTGGATAAGGTAGGAGATATCCCTAATTACGGCATATTATACCAGGCGATCCGTATCAACCCGACGATGCCTATTTATAAGGAAGACGGCTCCTTCTGGGAAACTTACAGCGGTTACGAAGATTTCAACCCGGTAGCCCGCATATACCAGCGTACCAAGAAAAAGGAATTCAAGAATTTATTGGCGAACTTCAAGGCTCAATATGAGATTATCCCCGGTCTGACAGCCGCCGCTTTCTTCGCTATGGAGAAGAACGACGCATTAACTAACGATTATAGTATGCGTGAGGAATATAGCCAATATAAAGACGGTACAAACGGACGCGCCAAAAAAGAATATTATCAGAATACCAATCGTACTACTGAATGGACAGCAAACTACAATACTTCCATCAACGGCGTACACAATATTACCGGTTTGCTGGGATACAGTTACCAAGATTTTGAATACGAGCAATTCAGCGCCGAGAACAAGAACTTCTTGACGGACGTATTCGGTACCAATAACCTAGAAGCCGGCGGTTACCTAAAAGATGGTAAGGCCGAGATGAAGAGTAAAAAAGAGACCAGCAAACTGATCGCCTTCTTCGCCCGTGCCAACTATAATTACGACGGTAAATACATGGCCAGCGCCTCTATCCGCCGTGAAGGTTCCACGAAGTTCGGAGCGAACAACAAATGGGCTTGGTTCCCCTCTGTCAGCGCAGGCTGGATGATCTCTCGTGAGGACTTCATGGAGAGCCAAGAAGTATTCGACGTATTGAAATTCCGTGCCGGTTTCGGTATCACGGGTAGTCTACCTACCGATCCATATATGTCTCTCGCTACCTACGGCACAGGTGCTGGAGCTTGGAACGCTTACACCGGTTCATGGCTAACCGCCACTTACGGTCCGAATATCAACCCGAATCCGGATTTGAAATGGGAGAAGAATGAGTCCTTGAACATCGGTTTCGACTTCGGCTTGCTAGGTGGACGCCTAAATGGTACGATCGATTGGTATAGTCGTACGACTCGCGACTTGATCAGTAGCTACAATGCCCAACAGCCATCCTTGATCTACAACACGATCACCACCAACGTAGGCACGATGAGAAATAGAGGTATAGAATTAGCATTAAACGCAGAGGTCGTAAAGACTAAGGATTTCTCTTACACGGCTAATTTCACGTTCTCATACGAGAATAATAAATTGACATCTTTGTCTAACGACGTGTACAAATCTTCTTACGAGGATCAATATGACCTGCCCTCTCCGGGTAACCCGGGCAAGGCTTACCGCCTACAAGAAGGACAGCCGATCGCGTCATTCTTCGGTTATGTATGCGATGGTATCAATCCGGACGGAACTTGGAATCTTCGCGACATAGACGGAAAGGAAGGTCTGTCTGACGCTGACCGTACCTTTATCGGTAATGGTTTGCCGAAATTCAAGGCTGGCTTACAGAACACATTTACCTATAAGAACTTTGACTTCAGCTTCTTCCTGCGCGGTATGTTTGATTATGACGTATTGAACGAGGGTGCTATTTATTTCGGAACGACTGTCAATATCGATCAGTCTGGCACAAACGTATATAAGGATGCCTTGAAGAACAAGGTAACAGAGCAACCATTGTTCTCTTCTTATTATCTAGAGAAAGGGAACTTCTTGAAGATCGATAACGTGACACTAGGTTATACATTCAACTTCAAAAATAATAAATATGTGCGCAACTTACGTATTTATGGTAATGTCACCAATCTTGCGACTATTACAGGATACTCTGGTTTAACCCCTGACGTAAACGTAACAGGACTACAAGCAGGTATAGAGAAGCGCGGATCTTATCCCACCACCCGTACCTTCACGTTTGGCGTTAATTTTGGATTCTAATTAAGTAACAATAGATTTAAGACAATACAATGAAAGCTTTAAAAAATATATGCGCAATTTCATTATTGCTGGGAGCTACCGCATTTACCTCTTGTACGGACCTGACAGAGGAAATACATAGCTCGGTAATCGCTGAGAATTATTACAACAATGCAGGCGAGGTAATGGCCGCCATGATGCGTCCATGGGGACACTTCTGTGGAACTATGCAAGTAGCCCAATCGCCTTGGTCATGTAACGAGTTATCTTCCGACTGTGCCGCATGGCCTCAAAAAGGTCGCCACGGCTATGACAATGGAGACTGGATTCGCTTACACCGCCATCAATGGATTCCTACGGATGGTCAAGTAGTGGATGCTTGGAAAAAATTATTTGAAGGTATCGGATATGCTAACAACTTCCTTACAGATACAGAGAATATAGATTTTGAAGCACTCCAAGTTCCAATGTCTAAAGCACAAGCACAAGCGGAGATGCGTGTATATCGCGCTTACTGTTATTGGTATGTGATGGATATGTTCGGTACGGCTCCAATTTGCGAGAAAATCGGTGAAATCAATCCTTCCTCCAAATCTCGCGCAGAGTTATTCGCTTGGATCGAAAAAGAGTTAAACGAGAGTATTCCTTCTTTGTCAGAGAGTAAAACAGAGACCTACGGACGTGTATCCAAATGGGGGGCTTACGCATTATTGGCTCGTCTCTATTTGAATGCGGAAATTTATACTGGACAAGCACGCTGGGATGATTGTATCGCAGCTTGCGATGAATTAGCTAAGGGAGGTTTCGCATTGGATAAGAAGTGGAACGACACTTTCCGTGCGGATAACGACAAGCGATCTACCGAGATTATCTGGTCAATCGTGTATGATGAAGTATATGCCAAAGGAATGGGTTGGTATCAACGTTGGTTGCATTACGCACACCAAACTGGCTGGGATTTGCAATCCGGTCCTTGGAACGGCTTGGTGACGCAACCTACCTTTTATGACTCATTCGCTGACAACGACTTGAGAAAAATTGAGGGTTTCTTGATCGGTAAGCAATATCCTCGCAAAGTAGATGAAAACGGTAATTACTACTACGACACGACCGCAGAGCCTTTGAAAGGTTCAGAGGAGTACAATGGGCAGGATTTGGTATTCGTAAACTACATTAAGTCCATGACCGAGGGCGAAGAAAACAGCGGTGCTCGCTCTATCAAGTATGAGATCCAACCGGGTACTACCGGCGATATGAACAACGACTGGGTGATGTTCCGTTATTCCGAGGTTATCTATAACAAAGCGGAGGCCTTGATGCGTAAGAACGGGGGCAAAGCAACGCAAGAAGTGGTAGATATGATCAACAGCGTTCGTCAACGTTCTTTCAAGGCAGAGGATTGGGAGAAAGCGAAATATACGACCGCTACTCTGACCATGGATGAGTTCTTGGCCGAAAAAGGTAGAGAGTTTGCTTTCGAAGGAATCCGCCGTACAGACTTGGTTCGTTTCAACAAGTTCGTAACCACTTCTTGGTGGGACAAGACTGCATCCAACGAACCAAAGCGTAATATCTTCCCTATTCCGCAAAGACAATTGGATGCTAACGCAAACTTATCTCCGAACGAGGCTAACTCATTGTTCTAAATATCAACTAAGTATAGTAGAAATCCATTATTAACAAATTAGCACTTGACAATGATAGAGGACTACTATACTTATTGATCTGAAAATATAAAAGGTTACCTTTGTCACTATCAAAGGTTATCCTTGGAACTATCAAAGGTGGCCTTTTATGTTTCATCCTTTTCTAACTAATTGATACGACATGATAAATCTCAAGAAATCGATGTGTTGCCTTTTTCTGGCAGCCAGCTCAACAGTAGCGATCGCACAGACTAATGTAGTTGATCTTGTAAACCCGATCATCGGGACAAATGGAATGGGACATACATTCCCGGGCGCTTGCGTACCCTTCGGACTCGTGCAACTCAGTCCGGATACGGATACCATACCGCACAACGTAGACGGTAAATACCAACCTCGCTCCTACGAGTATTGCGCCGGCTATCAACATAAGGATAGCAGCATCGTAGGTTTCAGCCACACCCACTTCAGCGGTACCGGCCACTCCGACCTAGGAGACATCTTGATTATGCCTACCACCGGAACGTTGAAGCTAAATCCCGGTACAGCCACGAATCCCGATGGCGGTTACCGTTCCCGCTTCTCGCATGACACCGAGATATCCCGTCCCGGATACTATGAGGTGATGCTCGCCGATTATGGCGTAAAGGCGCAACTAACCACTACCCAACGGGCCGGCATCCACAAATACACATACCCTACGAACAGTGAGAACCAACGCATTATCCTTGATATGATTCACGGGATCTATAACTATGACGGCAAAGTTCTTTGGACCAATATTCGCGTAGAGAACGATACGCTGGTAACCGGCTATCGTATTACAAACGGTTGGGCACGTACCAACTATACTTATTTCGCCATGTCTTTCTCCAAACCGATCACGCATTACGGATGCGAAGAGAAAGCGAAAGTTAATTATCGGGGCGGTTATGCCAAGTTCAATATGAAAGAGAACTTCCCGGATATCGGAGGACGTAAGATCGTCGCTTATTTTGATTTCGATCCGAAAATGTCTGATGAGTTGGAAGTGAAAGTCGCCCTTTCCGGAGTCAGCACCGAGGGAGCCTTAAAAAATCTACGTGCCGAGGCTTCCGGTGCGGACTTCAACCAATTAGCCGCCAAAGCCTCCGATACTTGGAATAAGGCGCTCTCCGTCATCGACGCGAAAGGAAGCGATGACCAATTGGCTATGCTTTACACCTCCTTGTATCACACGATGATCAATCCTTGCGTATACACAGACGTTGACGGTCAATACCGCGGACTCGACCATAATATCCATCAAGCGGACGGATTCACGAACTATACCGTATTCTCCGTATGGGATACGTATCGTGCCCTACATCCCCTGTTCAATATCATCAACCGACAAGTCAACACGGATATCGCCAAATCCATGTTGAAACATTGCGAGCAAAGCGTTCATCATGCCTTGCCGATCTGGAGCCATATGGCAAACGAGAACTGGTGCATGATCGGTTATCACTCCGTCTCTGTCTTGGCGGATGCTATCGCCAAAGGATTACCGATTGATAAAGACGCCGCGTTAAAAGCGATGATCAGCAGTTCTACGATTCCGTATTATGAGGGAACCAAAGAGTTTATGGAATTAGGTTATGTTCCTTTAGATCGCAACGGTAGCGCAGGCTCCTTGACTTTGGAGTATGCTTATGATGATTGGACAATCTATAATACAGCTTTATTAGCGGGAAACCGATCCGTGGCCGATACCTATAAAAAGCGTGCGTCCAATTACGCGAATGTATTCGATACCTCGATCGGATATGCCCGTCCCCGTTATACGAATGGTAAATTCAAAGAGGACTTCAGTTTGTTAAGCACGCACGGTGAAGGGTTTATCGAGGGAAATGCCTTGAATTATTCCTTCTATGTCCCTCAAGATGTCAATGGTATGATTCAGTTGATGGGAGGCGAGCAAGCATTCATCACTAAAATGGATTCCTTATTCACGATGCATCTTCCTGATGAGTTCTTTGCCGAGACCGAAGACGTAACCAAAGAAGGATTACTAGGAGGTTATGTACACGGCAACGAACCCAGCCATCACATCCCATTCTTATACACATGGACCAGCCAGCCTTGGAAAACCCAATACTGGCAACGTGAGATCATGAATAAGATGTATCGCAACAATATCGACGGCCTTTGTGGTAACGACGACTGCGGCCAGATGTCCGCTTGGTATATCTTGAGCAGCCTCGGCTTCTACTCCGTATGTCCGGGTAGCAACCAGTTTATCCTAACGACCCCGTTGTTCGATAAGGCGAACATGAAGCTGGGCAATGGCAAGACATTGGTCATTACCGCCAACCAGCCGGATAAGAACAAGTATATCACGAAGGTTACCTTAAACGGCGAGGAGATATCGCATTGCTACATCACCTACGACCAGTTGATGCAAGGAGGCACACTGGACTTTACGCTCTCGGCAACACCGGACAAGCGTTGGGGAACCGCTCCCGAGTACGCTCCCTATTCCTATACGGAGCAACCTACCGTCTCTATCCCTTACATAGCGAATGATCTGGATTTATTTGAAGGAGAGATTACGGCGGAACTAAAATCCACGACACCCGAGGCGGTTATCCATTACACGCTTGACGGATCGGAACCGGATGAGAACGCTCCGGTATACAGCGAGCCATTCGTCTTAAAAGAGACCACGATTATCAAGGCCAAAGGATATAAAAAGGGATTCGTACCCAGCCGTACGTACTCGATCCAAGCGACAAAAGCCGTATTACGCCCCGCGTTAGCCATACAGCCTACGAAGCATGGGGTAGCTTATACTTATTACGAAGGAGAGTTCCAATGGGTAGCCGATCTGCAAAAGGCGAAGGAGGTCGAGAGCGGAACAATACCTGAGCCTTCTATCCTGAACGCTAAATTGCCGGATCATTTCGGTTATATCTTCACCGGATATATATACGCCCCGGAAGATGGAGTCTATGAGTTCAGTACCCGCTCGGATGACGGTAGCGTCCTCTATATCGGCAAAGAAAAGGTAGTGGACAATGATGCCTCCCACGCCGCCATCGACGCGATGGGACGCATCCCCTTACAAAAAGGCTACCACCCCTTCGCCTTGCATTATTTCGAGGATTACGAGGGTGAGTACCTAGGCTGGAGCTGGCGTACGCCAAGCATGTCCAAACTAGACGCGATCCCAACAGAGAACCTTTATATAAATTGATAATATTAAATACTGAATCATATGAGAAGAACAACTCTATCCGTGCTATCCGCCTTAGCCATCCTGCTATCCGGCATGATCGTTCCAGAGGCTGCGGCACAAAGTCGCCGAGACAAAGAACAAACGTATGTATTAGAGAAACCTTACGAGGTCAAGAAACTAGTCCCCCCTACCGGAAAGAAAATAAAGAACGTGATCCTCATGATCGGCGACGGCATGAGCCTTATGCACATGTATTCCGCTTGGACCGCCAACCGGGGCAAGCTCT
>ERZ779656.1021-NODE-1021-length-16641-cov-3.016098_pt1 | contig 16641 bp, 14 predicted proteins | sample MGYA00511102_ERZ779656 | MGnify/ENA primary metagenome ERZ779656 (study PRJEB29588, sample SAMEA2143980) | human gut metagenome | biome: human gut; feature: human-associated habitat; material: faeces | place: Denmark | collected 2008/2010 ... | reverse complement strand
TTTTGTATTATTCAAAAAAGGCGGATGAGGTGGATGAGGTGATTACCGACAAGCTCCTCGGCTGCCGTATGCCGCTCCCGGCAAAAAGCCAGAAAGAAACATTCAACGCAATTGTAGAAGAATCGCTGGGATTAGAATGTGATTATGAAGTGGTTAAATCCATTCATGAAAATCTGAATCAGATGGTAGCAGAAAACAAAGAAAATCCGGAGCCTCTCACGCTAGATAAATCCGACATGACGCATCTTCTGGAAAAATGCGGTGTTGAGGAAGAACAAATTGAGGCTTTTGAGGCACATTATGACGAATCCGTCGGAGAAAATGAAACACTGGTTGCCACCAACTTATCCAATACAAGGAATTTTGAGGTGCGCACCCCAGATGTTAAAGTTTCCGTTAATCCGGAGAGAACCGACTTAGTAGAAACTAAAGTAATCGACGGCGTTCCGTGCTTAGTCATTGAAATTAATGATTTGGTAGAGGTAAATGGAATTCAGATTGTATCTGAGCTTGCTCATAAGGACAAAGAAACCGAAGAAGAATAATATGATAACGGCAGTTTCACGAAAGGATTTTTACTTTCTGAAACTGCCTTTTTTACGTCTCTAATATTGAATTATAAATTATGCCAACAATTCATCTGCTAACGCTTCCATCTGAGCGACATCTGCCTCTTTCATCGTCGACTTGATTGTAACCATGTTGTCACAGAGTGTCATATTTTTCATCTTCTCAAATGCTTCGCGCATTTTCTTATTTGCTACCGGAGCCCAGCTTCCATTTTCCACAAAGGCAACTTTTTTGTTCTGGAAGTTTTTGTGACCTAAGTGGTACAGGAAATCCTGCATAACCGGGAACAAACCGCCATCATATGTTGCACAGGCAACTACAATTTTATCATAGCGGAACGCATCCTCAATTGCCTCTGCCATATCTTCTCTCGACAAATCACTGACAACGACTTTTTTTGCACCTTTGGCTTCTAACACTTCACCAAGTTTTTTCGCTGCTTTTGCCGTATTTCCATGAATGGATGCATAAGCGACAAATACACCGTCATCTTCTGCTTCGTAGCTGCTCCAAACCTGATATTTACCAATATAATAGGCAAGGTTTTCCTGAAGAATTGGTCCATGAAGAGGACAAATCTTCTGAATATCCAAGCCGGCTGCCTTTTTCAATAAAGCGGCTGCCTGCGCACCATATTTACCTACAATATTAAAGTAATATCTTCTTGCTTCACAAGCCCAGTCTTCATCGGCATCCAGCGCACCAAACTTACCAAAAGCATCGGCAGAGAACAAAACTTTTTCCGTGGATTCATAAGAAACCATAACCTCCGGCCAGTGAACCATCGGTGCCATCACAAACGTAAGTGTGTGTGCACCAAGAGACAAGGTATCTCCCTCAGCAACAACCACTTTTTTGTCTGTTACATCCATCTCAAAGAACTGTGGCAGCATCGCAAATACTTTCGCATTGCTGACAAACTGCATCTGCGGATATTTTTCAGCAATTGCCTGAATGCTTCCGCTGTGGTCCGGCTCCAAATGAGAAATCACAAGATAATCCGGTGTTTTTCCATCAAGTTCTCTCTCTAATTTTTCCAGCCATTCATCAGTTTTTCTGGCATCCACCGTATCCATAACAACAATTTTTTCATCCAAAATCACGTAAGAATTATACGATACGCCATTTGGCACAATGTACTGGCTTTCAAACAAATCAATATCTTTATCGTCCACTCCAATATAACGAATGGCATCTGAAATCGTCACATTACTCATTTACAAATCCTCCTTATCCTTAGGTCAATAATATCGACTTAAGAATAACACCATCCCATAGAAAAATCAAGGCATATACGGAACTCTTTGTTTTTTTACTTTTACGATTGCATATACATGAATCTTTGAACTGGAATAAAGTTTCTTGATTTTATTCTTTTTCACTGTTTTCGTCTTTGATTTACCATTTTTCTTGTATTTGACAAGGTAGGAAATCTGCTTTTTATAATTGCCATCGTCATTACACACAAGTTTAAAATAAGGTTTTGCCCATGTATAATTTCCTGATTTCTTTTTCGCATAGGTTCCCATGTCAAATTGTGTACGAGTAATTGATGTTAAGTTTGGGTCAATGCTTACCTTTGTCTTCTTGCTCTTAACATTCAGTTTTTTCACTAGATTGCTGCCAGATATATATAAATCCTTAACTGACTTTGAAACAATTATTTTTTGAATTTTAGAACCAACACTTATGGTTACATTTCTTTTCCCCTTAACCTCTAATTGATTTATTTTCCCATGCATACCGTCTCTTGATGGTGTAACGCAATCTTCCCAAAAATTACTATCAAAATTGCCATTTAGTACTACATTTTTAATATTAGCGAACGCGTTCCTAACACAAATTGAATCTTTGAATGCGATTTTCGTTAATTTTGCAGCATCCAAAAAATTCTCAGCATAAATATACTTTAGGCTTTTGGGCAAATTAAGTTGTTTTAAATTCGGTGTATTCGCAAAAGCAAATTCTCCTATTTTTTTACTCCCTCCGGAATCGTAATCTTTTCTACTGACTTACTATCTGTCGAAAATACATGTCGAGAATTTTTAAATTCAGCATACTCACTATCTGTAAAATGATATTCGTTTTCCTCATTAAAATAGTAATCATATTCATTCCAACATATTCCAATCTGCACAATGAAATATCCATCAATTATCTTCGGAATTACCACTTCTTTTGTCGGTTTAATCTTTAACACGGTTGCGGTTTTATTGGCTTCATCTAAAACTGCATATTCATAGTTCCCTGATGTAATTCGCTTATATTGCGATATTGCTTTACTTGTTGTGCCGTTTGTAATTGACGTAAACAAAAGTGCTGTTAACATAATAATTGATACCATTTTTTTCATACTTTGCCTCCTAAAATATTACTTTGTTTTGTGTTAGAATTTTCTCTAGTTTACAATATTCTGTCACCTCCCTTACTCACTTATCATAGCATATAATCATCCGTAAAAAACAAAACCGGCACGAATGGTCGTTTTTCGTCCCTAAACGGTCAAAATCATCTCCGTTTGAAACATCTACTTACTATAACGTTCCAAACGGAGAAAATCTGACAAAATATTTGATTTATTTTTCACCGAGAAGTTTTTTCATTTTATCCGACATTTCCGGCTGGTGCAAAACACTTGCCTTGCTAATTTATCGCATAAATGCACACATTTCAATAAAAATGACATTTTTAGCAAAATGAAGGGCCACTTTTGCAAAAAAAGCACCTCTTTCTTTGGAATTTTGTTTTTCAACTTAATCCCAACGCAGAAAAAGGTGCTTCTTCTTTATCTTTTTAATTATCCTATAAAACTTTCACCCTAGCAGTTTGAAACTGATTAAGAAAACATCGGTGTGGATAAATAGCGATCACCGGTATCCGGGAACAGGGCAACAATTGTCTTGCCTTTGTTTTCGGGTCTCTTTGCCAGTTCTGTCGCTGCTTTTAGCGCTGCTCCGGAAGAAATACCAACCAAAATCCCCTCTGTTCTTGCAATCTCACGGCCTAGCTCAAAGGCATCCTCATTTTCAACCGGGATTATCTCATCGTAAATGTCCGTGTTCAATGTGTCCGGTACAAATCCGGCACCAATTCCCTGAATCTTATGAGCTCCTGCCTCACCTTTTGACAATACCGGAGAGGTTGCCGGCTCTACTGCTACAATTTTCACATCCGGATTTTTCGATTTCAAATATTCACCGACACCGGAAACGGTTCCGCCTGTTCCTACACCGGCAACAAAAACATCCACTTTTCCTTCGGTATCCTCCCAAATTTCCGGACCGGTCGTACGCTTATGCGCACGTGGATTCAGTTCATTGACAAACTGTCCCGGAATGAAACTGTTTGGAATCTCTTTTGCCAGCTCATCAGCTTTCGCAATAGCACCTTTCATTCCCTTCGCACCATCGGTCAAAACAAGTTCAGCGCCATACGCTTTCATCAGGTTGCGGCGCTCCACGCTCATCGTCTCCGGCATTGTAATAATAATACGAATACCAAGCGATGCAGCAACAGAAGCAAGACCGATTCCTGTATTACCGCTTGTCGGCTCAATGATAACGGAATCTTTTGTCAGTTTCCCTGTCTCTAACGCATCTAGAATAATTTCTCTGGCAATACGGTCTTTCACGCTTCCTGCCGGATTAAAATACTCTAACTTTGCTAAAATTGTTGCTTCTAATTGATTTTTTTCTTCATAGTTTCCTAACTCTAAAATTGGTGTATTTCCTACTAAATCAGTTACTTTCTTATAAATTGCCATCTTTTTTTACCCTTCCTTTCTTCCTTTTCATATTATTCATACGTGTTTGCTATGATTACTATTTGATGATTAAAAGAATACACCTTATTTCCTAGTTTGTCAATAGGAAATAAGGTGTTTTTGTTTTTAATTTAAATGGAATAATCGCCGTCTTTTGCAATCTGCCAGTCAACCAAATCTGCAAGTGTAATGTTGTCAATTACATCACTGATAGCATCGTTTAATTTCTTCCAGACAACGGCTGTTGCACAGTTGTCCATGCGGCTGCATGACCCAAGTTCCTCATCCACGCAGTCAACCGGTGCCATACTGCCTTCTGTCAGGCGCAAAATCATGCCTACTGTGTATTCTTCCGGCTTTTTTGTCAGCAGATATCCGCCCTGGGGTCCTCGGATGCTTCTGACATACCGTGCCTTGTTCAAAATTGCTATAATCTGCTCTAAGTATTTATCGGATATTCCCTGACGGCTTGATATTTCTTTTATTCTGGTTGGCTTCTCTGAATCATTCAGTGCCAAATCCAGCATAAGCCGCAGTGCATATCTGCCTTTCGTCGATATCTTCAAGAGACGTCCCTCCTGTTCTTTTCATACATTCCCTACCGTATTTATATGATACAATAAAAGGGACGAAAAATCAAGAGGGGTGGTGTTTATTTGGTTTCGTAAATAATAGCGGAAAGTTTGTCCCTTGTGTGCCGCTTTCGCTTAACAAATTACGCAAGGGTATCGGCAGGTCAAAACACCTGCCAGATACCCGCGTATTCGTAGCACACAAGGAACAAATTTTCCGCTGCTATTTACTGAAGCCAAATAAATCAGCCACATCCATCATAGCTTGAAATTGCGGTCGTTCAGTATTTTTATTATTACCAGCCTCGAAGTTGTCGAGACAATTTTGCGGAATTATATACTTCATGAATAATAATATCGTCACCACAAATCTCGTACACGATAGTATAATTCTTGTAGTACAATTCACGCACATTCGTATCACGAATCCATTTTGCCGGAGTTCCTTTTTCAGCTTCGCCTTCATTACTTAAAGAATCTCCCAAATCAATCAATTCATCAACAAAAGACACTGCACGAGCCGGATTATCTCTTGCAATGTAGTCTTCAATTGCCAAATCAGACTAGATTATGTTCATGCAAGAATTGTCCTTTCTTCACGTTTCTTTTGAAACATTTTGCGTACTTCGTCCGTTGTATGCCCGCCATATTCAGTGATAGATTGCTGGCTCTTCTTGAAACGAAGCAATTTATATAAGTTTTCCATAACTTCAAATTCATCCTGAATGTCATCAGATATGTCAGAAAGATTATCAATAATCAACTGTTTTGCTGTACTCATACAAATCACCCTCCTTGTTTTGTTGTACATAGTATAACACGATGCCGTCATTTTTACAATTGATTTCAAAATCCTATTTGGTTTCGTAAATAATAGCAAAAGCGACGCAGGATACAGCCCTTCCCCCTCTTATAATCTTCCGGAACCTGTAAACTAAATCTCAAAACCACTTGCAACAAGCATTTGTTTATCCTGTTTGGTATTATTTCCCGATGTTGTAAGCATATCGCCGGTTATCGTGGCATTTGCCCCGGAGAAGAAAGCTTTTTTACCATTTTCCTTCATCAGTTTACGGCCTGCTGCCAAGCGAATTGATGTCGAAGGGTTAATAAAACGGAACATAGCGATAACTCGCAGAAGTTCTTCTTCGGTAAGCTGTTTTAGGTTTTCAAACGGTGTGCCCGGAATCGGCATCAGAGCATTTAACGGAATGGAATCAACTTCAAGCTCTGCAAGCGTAAGTGCCATATCCAGCCTATCCTCCCATGTCTCTCCCATGCCGACAATTCCTCCGGAGCAAACCTCTAATCCGGCCTCTTTGGCAGCCCGGATACACGCAAGCTTATCCTCAAACGTATGCGTGGTGCAGATACTTGGAAAATATCTGCGCGACGTCTCAATATTCGCATGGCAGCGTGTTACGCCAACCTTACGCAAAATTTCAAACTGCTCTTTTGTCAAAAGACCATGCGAAGCACATAATTCAATTCCTTTACACTCCTCATGCATTCTTTTGTACGCTTCTACAACCTGATCAAACTCTTTGCCGACAAGCGTTCTGCCTGCTGTCACAATAGAAAAACGATGAGCTCCATTTTCTTCATTTACATGGCATGCTTTCACAAAAGAATCCACATCCATTACATCATATTCTTCTGCTCCGGTATGATGATGGCTCGACTGGGCACAGAACCGGCAGTTTTCACTGCACCGTCCGGCACGTCCATTAATAATTGTGCACAAATCCACCTGATTACCACACAATTCTTTTCGAATTTTATCGGCTCCCTGACAAAGCGACTCCAAATCACCATCAATCAAAAAAGTCAGGTCATCTTCTTTTCCTAAACGTCTTCCTTCAATAATCTCATTTACCAGTTCTTCATACATAATAAAATTCCTCCTATGGTAGATACTTTTATTCTACCATGGGAGGAATGATTGTCAACCTGAATATTTTATCTAGTTGTCATTTTAGTGATGGAACAAACGGATTCCTGTAAAACTCATCACCATATTGTGACGGTTGCAGGCATCGATACAATCCTTATCACGAATTGAGCCGCCCGGCTGTGCAATGTATTTTACACCGCTGCGGTATGCTCTTTCAATGTTATCATCAAATGGGAAGAACGCATCGGAGCCAAGTGTTACATCTTTTGCGTACTCGGACAACCATTTCTGCTTTTCTTCTTTTGTAAATACCGGTGGTTTTTCGGTGAAATATTTTTCCCAGCATCCATCTGCCAAAACATCCATGTAATCTTCACCGATATAATTGTCAATGGCGTTGTCGCGCTCGGCACGCTTCATCCCCTCCTTAAACGGCAGGGAAAGTACCTGTGGAGACTGTCTTAACAGCCAGTTATCTGCCTTCTGTCCGGCAAGTCTTGTACAGTGAATACGGGACTGCTGTCCGGCACCGATACCAATTGCCTGTCCGCCTTTTACAAAGCAAACAGAATTTGACTGCGTATATTTTAACGTAATCATTGAAATTGCCATATCAATTCTTGCTGACTCCGGCAAATCTTTATTCTCTGTCACAATGTTGCTGAAGAAATCTTTGTCAATGTTTAACTCATTACGGCCCTGCTCAAAGGTAATACCAAATACTTCTTTGTGCTCAATTGGATCCGGTACATAACCCGGATCAATTTCAATAATTGCATACGCACCCTTTTTCTTTTCTTTCAAAAGTTCCAATGCTTCCGGCTCATATCCCGGTGCAATAATTCCATCGGAAAATTCTCTCTTAATCAATTTGGCTGCGGAGACATCACACACATCTGACAATGCAATAAAGTCACCATAAGAAGACATACGGTCAGCACCTCTTGCTCTGGCATATGCGGCAGCAAGCGGAGATAACTCACCCAAATCGTCTACCCAGTAAATTTTTGCCTCAACGTCACTCAGTGGAAGACCTACTGCTGCACCAGCCGGCGAAACATGTTTAAAAGAAGTTGCTGCCGGAAGTCCGGTTGCCTTCTTCAATTCACTGACTAACTGCCATCCGTTAAAAGCATCCAAAAAGTTAATGTAACCCGGTTTTCCATTTAACACTTTGATTGGCAGTTCACCATCTTTGCGGTAAATACGGGATGGTTTCTGATTCGGGTTACAGCCATATTTCAATTCCAACTCTTTCATAATTTTCTCCTTTACTTATTCTTATTTTTAATAATCGATTCGTATTTTCCGGTTTCAATGTCGATGTAGCGCACAAATAAGGAAACTTTATTGTCCTCATTCAGACTTTCCCACAACATGTCAGCAAACGCATTCATATCATCCATTGTTTCAACCCATTTTGGCTCGCCCTCAAAACTTGGCAATGGATTTCCGTCACACATATATGTATGAATAAAATGCCCCTCTCCTGCTACCGGATTCTCATATGCGAAAGTATAACGATTGCAGGCATCCGGATTTCCGTTATTGCTTTTTAAAATAGACATTGCATAATTGTACTCTCCGTTTTCCACATGCATAATGCCGGAAATTCTTGGTGTATAATTCGGACCGTCCGGTTCAAATTCTCTTGTGCGGAGCGCCTGCTCAAAAGTCTGCTGTTTATCCATCAGTTCATAAATTGTGTCTGTCTGGTCACCGTTGGTAACAATAGTCTTGTTTCCCAATACGCGGACCGGTGCGTAGATAATAAGACTTGGATCACTCAATTTTGATGGGTCAAATGCCTGTGTGCGGATTCCCTCACCATCGTTTACAAAGACACGGTTTCTACTGTTTTCACTCCGCCCCATAATAAAATAAGCGGTCACTGCGTATTTGCCGTTTGGTGATTTTCCAATCACGATTCCACGTCCCGGATACGCATTGTTTTTGAGTTCCTGTTCCAATGAAAGTTTCTGCATCATGGTTCCTCCAATCTTTTTTGTAATAGTATCAAAAAAACCGCCCGGGCAACCGGGTAAACGGTCGCCCAGGCGGTCGGCAATTCATACAAATCCACACTCCCTGTGAGTTCTCTCACTCTATATGATTTTCATATAGTTTCCGCCAGTCGTATGGAACTAAGTTTAGAATAACTGATTTTTAGGGAAAATGCAAGCGTTTTCTTCGCAAAAAACTGCTTACACACGAACCCTCTTTATTTTTGACCACTTACTGTAAATCTTTTTCTTCCCCCTCTTTTGCCATGTTCTTACCCGTATGTCAATTTTCATATGTTTGACGTAAGTTCGAATTTTAAAAACACCCTTGTATTTTTTTATTCTGAGTTTTGCTTTTGACACCCGCTTAAACTTCTTTTTCTTCCGTGCGTATATATCAATGTAGGTACCTTTGTACTTTTTCAGTGTTATCTGCAAATAGCGGATTTTTCCCTGCTTTTTCTTCTTTATTTTGAAAACGGGTTTCGGCAAATATGTCGTCTTCTTTTTCGCCGATGTCGCCGTTTTTTTTGGTGTCGTTGTTGATTTTGTTTCGTCAGACAAAGGAGGAGATATTTCACCTTTTGTCTGCGTCAGATAAATCTGTGAAATTCTCATATATCTTGCGAGAAAATCTGCTCCTGTTCCCCAAATTCCAAAGTTGACCCCCACTGCTTTTGCTAATTCGGTCTTGTCCCTCTCTGTAAAATCAAATTCCGCGACACCGGATGTCGTTCCGCCTTTAATCGAGACCGTTGCTACTCCATCACTATACCCATTCACACTGCCCTTTTGTGCAAGCGTAAGTTTCCCCGCTTCATAATTGCACGAAGACGCAATACTCCCATCTTCCTCCAGCATCTGGTACGAAATGTAGGCATACTTATACTTTGAAAAATTAATTCCATTAGCAAGGAAAAAATTTTCTAAATTTACATAATTCATCCCACAGTTTCTGGGAAAAGTAATGCCTGATGAGTTCTTTGAATAAATTCCGCTGCTATTATATCCATTATATCCGGAAGCTGATATCGTATCCGATTCTAGCGGAATTTTACAAGAAGACTGATACGCCGGATTCATGGTTGCTTTTGAAGTGGCGGTAGTCGATGCCTCTTTGTTGCCGCCAAATTCAATTCCATATATTTTCACCCGCTGTTCAAGCGCTTTACAAGAAACTGCAATTGCTTGAACATTTGATCGATCTCCTCGTATGCTCTCTGTCAAATAATCGAGATTAAAATACATTTTCTGCCGCTCTCCCTGCACCGGCTCAATGAAAATTCCGCCATCAATCTGAGACCAATACGAATCCGAATTTTTCATTAATTTCACAAATGCTTCCCCACCGGTGCCTTCCATATCTACTTCTACATATTCATATTTTGATAGATCAACACCTTCTCCATTTATAGGATCTAAATTGAACATGATTCCGTTATTTTCTACATGAGGCTGCCCATCCCCACCATATCCGGCTGTAACAAATTCGACACTATGTTCTTCTTCATCAAACGTAACCTCTGTTCTGTAATAATCTTTTCCTTTTGTTCCTGCACTCTCATTATATTCAGAAATCGTCACAAACGGAAGCGATGTAACCCACGGTTTGTCGGTCTGATTTTCTTCTGCACTGCTTTGTTTGGCGTGTGCCGGATGATTTGAAATGGCCGGTGCAAGCATCATAAGCACAAATGAAACAACTAGGGACACGACCCATTTAATTTTTCTTTTCTTTCTCATCTGCATCTCCTCCTCTTAAATCAAATTTCTCTAGGATATCGCTCCGGCAAAGTCAGGTGCCTTCGTCTTCTTTGGCTTCTTTGACGGCTGTGGTGTATTTGTAGCAGCCAGTTTCGGTGTTGTTGCCTGCTTTTTACTGACTGTAAGTGTAATCGTTGTGTCCTCGTTTACTTTTGCGCCTGTTTTTTTACTTTGTTCTAATACAATTCCGCTTATTGTATCACTTTCTCTTTGCACAATACGGCAGTTAAGTTTCTTCTTCTCCAATTTCTTCTTTGCGTCTGCATAAGACAAACCAACCAAATTAGGAACACGGATTTTCTTTTTCCCACGACTTACTGTAAGCGTAAGTGTCTGTTTTTTCCCTTTCGTCCAACTCTCTCCCTTTTTTATACTTTGGGAAATAAGAATCCCTTTTTTCGCTTTTTTATTATACTTTTTCTGCCATTTTATGATAAGTGAAGCATCCCCTATGGCATTAATCTTTTGTTCCGCCGCTTTCCTTTTCATTCCCGTCACATTTACCATGCGGTAAACAATGGGCGCTTTAGTCGAAAGTTTCTGTATGTGAACAGACTGTACCGGATTACCGGATGGCTGGTAATCCGGTGTTGTTTTATGTAAAAAAGACACACATAAAGCAAAAACAATACCTATCACACCTATACCTGCCATCCACCGTCTCCTCTGTCTCGAAAAAAAAGTCTCTCTTTGTATCGTTTCCTCATACAAATCACAAATCAAAGAATCCATACTGGCATAGCGGTCTTCTGCCCGAATGGAAATGCCCTTCATAATTGCATTTTTCGCACGTTCGCTTATATTGATTTCGGGAAAATCGGAAAGCGGAATAACCTTCGCTCCAATCATTCGCTCAATGACGTCCTCCGGAGCCTGTCCGGTCATCATAAAATACATGGTCGCACAAACTGCATAAACATCCGACCAAGCCCCCTGCTTTCCCTTTGCCCGGTACTGTTCTTCCGGGGAAAATCCACGCTTAAATACAATTGTCATGCTTTTTGTCATTTCCATATTCCGCATTCTGGCAGAACCAAAATCAATTAAAACAAGTGAATCGTCCTCTGCAAAAAGGATATTATCCGGGCTGATGTCACGGTGTACCATGCCGGTTCTATGTATCTTGGAAAGTGCCTCTAAAATCGGACGCATAAGCATAAGCACTTCTTTGGCATCCATGGCACCATTTTCTCTGATTTCCTGCTTGACATTTCTTTCCCCCACATAATCCATGACAATATAAGCCGTTTCATTTTCATAAAAGAAATCCTGCACAGCAACAATTCCTGCCATATGGTTAAATCTGGTTAGACATCTGGCTTCATTGAGAAACTTGTCCAAATTATCCTTATATTCTTTTTTTACCCTGCTCTCATAAACATAAACCTTTCGGTCAGTTCCACGGAGCACATCACGGCTGACATAATCCGTCGGATAATATTCTTTTACCGCCACCCGCTTGGAAAGAACTTTATCCCATCCGATATAGGTAATTCCAAAATTTCCTTCTCCGAGGACACGCCCCAGCACATACCGCTCTGCCACCTCTGTTCCCGGCAGCAGGCAACGTGGAATCGGGCGGTATTTTTTCTGTTCAAAATGGCATGACGAGCATACGAAATCATCTTTTAATGGCCGCATACAGCCAATACACAAATTCTGCCCATTGATTACCATAATAAATCCGCCTTTCTTCCATCCTCTTCATTCATTAAATACGCCACGTGCCATCCTTTATCTGGCAAATCTCACTCTCATAAAATGCCTGAATTGCTTCTATCATGGTTTCTACGTCCTCACAGCCGGCAGTTTCCACCGCACTGTGCATGGCAAGCTGCGGCAGACCGATATCCACCATTGGCACACTAAAGGAATGACTCAAAAGATTACCAAGTGTACTGCCGCCCGGCATATCGGCGCGATTCACAAACAACTGCGTTTTGATATCATTTTTTTCACAAAGTGAGCCAAACACACCACCGGTCATTCCGGTTGTCGTATATCGCTGACTCGCGTTATATTTGATGACAACACCGCCGTTTAAAACAACCGGGAACTCATCATCACTCTTTTCCGGATGGTTTGGATGCACTGCATGGGCATTATCCGCACTAAGCAGGAAACTCCGGCTTCTCGCACAAATCTGCTCCTCCTTTGTCATGCCATAAGACAAACAAATTCTCTCCAATACATCCGGTAGAAAATTACTAAGTGCCCCCTGCCTGCTACCGCTTCCCACCTCTTCATTATCAAAAAGGCAAAAGACGGAAAGTGCTTCTTTTGGAAGCTTGTCCTGTGCACGCAAAAAACCCTGTAACGTCGTGTACACACAGCCTAAATCATCAAAACGCGGTGTCAAAAGGAACTCATCTTTGACACCGGCTGCGACTGCCGGCTGGCGCACGGTAAGAATCAAATCCATATCTACAATTTCTTCATCCCCTTTGCAGCCTGCTTCCTCCCGCAAAAGTGTCATCAGTTCTGCCTCGCAGCCACCATATAACGGCTGTAAATCAACGTGAACATTATGCTTATATCCCTGATTGATTTCCCGGTTAAAATGAATGGACAGATTTGGAATCACAAACACATTTTTGTCCGGTGCAATAAGAACACTAAAAATCCCTTCTTTTGTCTTTTTTATCACACGTCCGGCAAGTCCAAGCGGTCTGTCAAACCAGCTTGTGTGAATCATGCCGCCATAACCTTCGATTTCTGCTTTTGCATAAAAGGCATCTTTTTTCTTAGCTTTCTTAATCCGAAACGTAGGAAAATCACTATGACTGGCACAAAGGTGATAATAAAGCGGTTTTTCTTTTGGCATGGAAAAGGCAAGTAAACTCGACTCATTTCTTGTTACATAATAGCTTTTGCCGGGCTCTAACTGCCAAAGATTTTCTTCTTCCAAGGACTGAAAACCAGCCACTTTCAAAGCCTCTTTTACCTGTTTTACCGCATGATACGGACTCACACTCTGATTCAAAAAAGAACATATTTTATCCATAATAAAATCCCTCTCTCTTTCCGATGATTTTCCTTTAGTATACCAAATAACCGCCATTTTTACAAATCAGCGCCAGCTCGCCGGAAACAAATATTCCTCTCTGTGGTCAAGCGTATCAAAACGATACCCCTGTTCTTTGATATAATCAATAATCTGTGGAAGAACTTTTGCTGTATTATCCATGGCGGAGGCATCATGCAGCAGGATAATCGGCTTTTCAAAGCGCGTGACATCTTTTTTTACATTTTGAAATATTACTGCCTGTGAAACATGAGGGGAAATCGAATCTTCGCCCGATACATTCCAGTCAAAACTTCTTACACCTTCTTTCCTTAGGTGATTATGGAGTTCGTCCACATAAGATTTCACATAACCGTTATTGCTCCCCCACGGAAAGCGGTGGAGTGTCGGCTTTTCTCCTATTATTTTTTCAATGCAATCCGATGCCGCCCGAAAATCTTTGTAAAAACAATTGGCACTGGCATACATCTGATTATGCTCATGGCAGTATGTGTGCACACCAATCGCATTTCCTTTTTTCTTTAATTCCTTTACAGTATCAACCCGCTCCCCCGTAATTTCCTTTCCAATCAGAAAAAATGTTGCAACAGCTCCTTTTTCCTCTAATATTTTAATGATTTTTTTCGTATTTCCACTGGGACCATCATCGAATGTCAGATAGGCAGTTTTTTGATTTTCCTTTTGGACTTTAGATACAAAACTGCCCGTTGGAACAATAATTGTGCCGTCATTTTCCGTTTCGTAATTTCTCTTTACTTCATAAAACAACAGCACAAAAAGAACACAGACACAAACAACATAAACTGTCTTTTTCATCCACACACCACCAAAACAATTCCCCTTATTCCATTGTATGATAGCAGTGTCAAAAGGTTAAATGTTTATCCATATTAAAGCAGATGTGGCGGAATCACCGCTTTTACGAAAATGCCGTCCTCACGGTATTCTTCTTGTTCCAGTCTTCCAAACTCACGAATTGCCTGGATTTTCCCTGCTTCGTCGTAAGCAAATACTTTTTCAATCTTCACCATTCCCTCATCCAGTACCTCTTCGATCTTTTCCACCAATTTATCCAGTCCGATTTTCTGCTTTGCAGAAATCATAAGAGATGCTTCACTATTTTTATCTTTTAAGCCATCCGGCTTATATTCCAGACAGTCTATTTTATTAAATGCTGTTATAGCTTTTTTGTCGCCAATATTTAACTCTCGCAAAGTGTCATAAACAACCTCCATCTGCAAATCATATTTTGGATTCGAGACATCAACAACATGAAGAATCATGTCCGCATACTTCGCTTCCTCAAGCGTAGAGCGGAAGGCACGAATCAGCGAGTGTGGCAGTTTGCTGATAAATCCAACTGTATCGGTAAATAAGATTTTCTGCCCATCCTCTTTTTCCAAAACACGTGTCGTCGGGTCAAGTGTTGCAAATAACTTATCCTCTTCTAATACAGCGGCTTTTGTCAGTGTATTCAAAAGTGTTGATTTTCCGGCATTTGTATAGCCAACGATGGCAACTGTTTTCGTCGGATTCTGCGTTCTTTTATGACGCTGCACCTCACGGTTTTTCACGACTTCTTTTAACTGACGGTTCAACATGGATATGCGCTCTTTAATCAGACGCCTGTCCATTTCCAGCTTTTTCTCACCGGGACCCCTTGTTCCAATTCCGCCGCCAAGCCTTGACAAACTTTTACCAAGTCCTGTCAGCCTGGATGAACGGTAGCGAAGCTGTGCTAATTCAACCTGCAGTTTTCCCTCGCTCGTCCTTGCATGAGCGGCAAAAATATCTAAAATCATTACGGTACGGTCTAATACCTTAACCTGCAGTTCTTCCTGCAAATTGGTAAGCTGCGCCGGCGTAAGCTCATCGTCACAGACAATACCATCCGCATCAGTCTGCATAATCAGTTCACGCAGTTCTTCAATTTTTCCCTTACCGACATATGTTCCCGGATGCACGGACTCTCTTTTTTGAATCAGTCTTCCGACTACAATGCCGCCTGCCGTTTCCGTAAGTTCCGCAAGTTCATCCAAAGAATAGGAAACATCCGTTCCATCCTCCAAATCAACGGCAGCTAATAAAAACTTTTCCTGCACCTGTTCTGTCTCATAGGTCTTAGCCATGTTTTTCTCCTTTAACAAACCCGCACGGTGATTTCTCCCGTATGCAGAATTTCCTGTGTATGGTCTTCCTTTTCCACAATCAATCCACCGTCTTCATCAATCGCAACGGCAGTTCCATATTCCCAGTCTGTTCCGCTTGTAAAGCGAATCTTTTTCCCAAGAACATTCGACCACTTGCGGTAATCTTCCATAAAACTTTTATCCGGTAAATCCTGATATAACTTACATAAATTCTCAATAATTGCTGCTACCAATTCATTGCGCGGAATCTTTTCATCCTCTGCGCATACCGTACCGGCAATCTCTTTGATTTCATCCGGATAACCTTCCTTTGGCGCATGGTAATTAATTCCAATTCCCACGACAACTGTATCAATCCGTCCCGACTCAAAATCGGACACCGCCTCGGTCAAAATACCACATATCTTTTTCCCGTTCAGATAAACGTCATTAACCCACTTAATCTGCGGTTCCTGTGAAAGGACATCCCGAATCGCACGGCATACCGCAACAGAAGCCGCTGTTGTAATCAAGACAACATCCTGCGAAATTTCCGGCTTTGGACGGAACAAAACACTCATGTAAATCCCGCTTCCATCGGGCGAATAAAAACTTCGTCCGCGTCTGCCACGTCCATTTGTCTGCTCCTCAGCAAGTATCACAAGCCCCTCGCCTTCACCATTCAGTGCACACCTCTTTGCTTCCATATTCGTGGAATCAATGCACTTAAACACCTTGATTTTCTGACTGTCGTACGGCTTATGCAGACACAGCCGGATTCCTTCCTCCGACAACACATCGCTTTCTTCTTTCAGGCGGTAACCACGGTTATTTACTGCCTGAATCTGATAACCTTCTTTTTTCAGAGTATTCACTGCCTTCCAGATAGCCGATCTCGTCACGCCAAGTGATTCTGCCATC
>ERZ779656.1002-NODE-1002-length-16925-cov-2.774867_pt1 | contig 16925 bp, 10 predicted proteins | sample MGYA00511102_ERZ779656 | MGnify/ENA primary metagenome ERZ779656 (study PRJEB29588, sample SAMEA2143980) | human gut metagenome | biome: human gut; feature: human-associated habitat; material: faeces | place: Denmark | collected 2008/2010 ... | reverse complement strand
GGTGAAAGGACGTTATTTCTGTCTGGAAGCACTTTCTCCACAAGCAAATGATAACATCGCAGCGATAGCAGAGTTTGATGTCCTGGGAGCTGATGGTAAACCGGTATCCCGCGAACATTGGAAGATTCGTTATGCCGATAGTGAAGAAACGCGTAGTGGCAACCGTACAGCTGACAAAATATTCGACTTGCAGGAATCCACTTTCTGGATGACAGTGGACAATGTTCCTTATCCTCATCAATTGGTAATTGACTTGAGCAAAGTGGAAAATGTGACCGGTTTCCGCTATCTGCCTCGTGCCGAAAAAGGGTATCCGGGTATGATTAAGGAATATCGTGTATATGTGAAACCTGCTGATTTCAACTACTAAACAGTGAATGAACAAGAATAAAACAATGGATGAAAAAGCATTGAAATGATGATGAATATGAAGAAAAATATAATTCTTTTCGCATTCCTATTTGTGGGAGTGTTGACTGGGTATTGCCAGCAATCTGCTTACCTGTTTGTTTACTTCACCGGCAATCGCATGAGTGAAGAAGCCGTCCGGATGGCTGTTAGCCTCGATGGATATAATTATAAAGCCTTGAATGGAAATCAGCCGGTACTTGATTCCCGTGTGATTAGTTCAACAGGTGGAGTACGTGATCCCCATATCTTGCGCTGTGAAGATGGGAAGACATTTTATATGGTGGTGACAGATATGGTGTCCGGCAATGGATGGAGTTCTAACCGTGCCATGATATTATTGAAATCAAAAGACCTTGTACACTGGACTTCCAATATCGTGAATATCCAGAAAAAATATCCCAATCAGGAGGATCTGAAACGTGTGTGGGCTCCACAAACTATTTATGATAGGGAAGCAGGAAAGTACATGGTTTACTGGTCCATGCAACATGGCAATGGTCCCGATATCATTTATTATGCTTATGCCAACAAAGATTTTACCGATATAGAAGGAGAACCGAAGCCACTGTTTCTTCCGGAAAACAAAAAATCATGTATTGACGGCGACATTATTTACAAAGATGGACTCTATCATTTGTTCTACAAAACGGAAGGGAATGGAAATGGAATTAAAAAGCCCACTCCCTCCTCTCTAACCTCCGGCCAATGGACAGAATCGGATGACTATAAACAGCAGACGAAGGATCCGGTAGAAGGTTCGGGTATTTTCCCGCTGGTTGGTTCCGATAAGTATATTTTGATGTATGATGTATATACGAAAGGTAAATACCAGTTTACCGAAAGTTCCGATCTGGAACATTTCAAAGTGATTGACCATGCTATCAGTATGGATTTCCATCCGCGCCATGGCACTGTCATGCCGATTACCCCAAAAGAGTTGAAACGCCTCTTCAAGGCCTATGGCAAACCCGAAGGTTTCTGAACTAAAATATCTCGTGGGACAGGAGAAAAACACCTGTCCCTGATTTGTTAAACCAATTGTTTTTCAGGCGGGTAATCTTCGCTTCCCAGTGAGTATTCCCATCCTTTTGTTTTCTTTTGAGTTATTCTGATAAGATGGATTCAACTAGTTGTAATCCAGGAAAACAGTATACGATATGGGGAAAAGTGTATATTTTACCCTTGTTTACTTGTTTCTTATATATTTTTAAGTGTATAATTACCAATTATTATATGAAATACGCTTGTTAGAATAATGAAAATCTTAACTTTGCGATTGATAATCTTAATGCAATATATACCATGAGAAAATTATTCCTCTTTTTAGTTGTCTTGTTTTTGTCGTTCCAGCAGCTCACTTTAGCTGCAATCAAAGAAATGACGAGTACACCCGATTCGGTTTATCTGTTTTCTTTTGCAACTTCCGGAGACGACGGACGCAGCGGACTCCGTTTTGCCTGGAGTACAGATAAAGAAAATTGGTTTGAAATTGGCCGGAACTACGGATATCTCCGGTGCGATTATAGCCGCTGGGGATCACAGAAGAAAATGCTCGATCCTTATTTGAAACAATCGTCCGATGGCGAATGGATTTGTACCTGGAAACTGAATGACCATGATGGATACGGCCAGGCTACTTCCAAGGATTTAATCAACTGGACCAGTCAGAAATATCCCCGTACTACGCCGGATTTTGACGGAGTGAGAGTGAAAGCTATTGTTGCCGGAGAAGAGCAGAAAGGAAATATCAACCGGGTAGCTTGGACCTTGGTGGATGGATTGGATAAAAATTATGGCTGGAATCAATATCGGAACTCATTACATGGAGAACGTCCGATACAGGATGGAGAACGTTTTGCCGGTTTGAAGCCTGTAAAAGCAACGGTCACTGTACAACCGGAAGGCGCAAAAGCCATTAGTGATGTATTGCTGGGCGCTTTTTTTGAAGACATCAATTATTCGGCAGACGGAGGACTCTATGCAGAACTTATCCAAAACCGCGACTTCGAGTACGCCCCTTCGGACAGGGAAGGAGATAAGAACTGGAACAGCACTCATTCCTGGGCACTGAAAGGAGAGAAAACGACTTTCACTATTGATACTACCGACCCTATTCATATCAATAACCCACATTATGCCGTGCTGAATGTAGAACAACCGGGAGCTGCATTAGAAAATACAGGTTTTGATGGAATCGCACTGAACACCGGAGAGAAATATGATTTTTCCATCTTCGCCCGGGTTCCGCAGGGTAAATCAAATAAATTGCAGGTTCGTCTGGTAGATGGAAAAGGAAATGTGTGTGGAGAGACTTCTCTAACAGTGTCTTCCCGTCAATGGAAAACATATAAAGCGGTGATAACTGCTAAAGCTACTGCGGACACTCATCTCGAAATCATCCCTCAATCTGTTGGTGAATTGAATCTGGACATGATTTCCCTATTCCCGCAGAATACATTTAAAGGACGTAAGAACGGGCTTCGCAAAGATCTGGCTCAAGTGTTGGCTGATATTCATCCCCGTTTCATCCGTTTCCCCGGTGGCTGTGTGGCTCATGGTGATGGCTTGAAAAACATTTATCAATGGAAAAATACAGTAGGTCCGTTGGAAGCAAGAAAAGCACAGCGTAACCTTTGGGGATACCATCAAAGCATGGGATTGGGTTATTTTGAATATTTCCAGTTTTGCGAAGATATTGGTGCGGAACCGCTTCCAGTGCTGGCGGCCGGTGTGCCTTGCCAGAACTCTGCCTGTCACGGCGACTTGAGAGGCGGACAGCAAGGTGGTATCCCGATGAGCGAAATGGGAGCTTATATTCAGGATATTCTTGATCTGATAGAATGGGCAAACGGTGACGCTAAGAAGACCAAATGGGGAAAGGTACGTGCCGAAGCCGGGCATCCGAAACCTTTCAATCTGAAATACATCGGTATCGGAAATGAAGATCTTATCACTGATATCTTCGAAGAACGCTTCACAATGATCTTCAATGCCATCAAAGAAAAATATCCTGAAATGATTGTTGTCGGTACAGTGGGACCGTTCAATGAGGGTACAGACTACGTGGAAGGATGGAAGCTGGCGGACAAACTGGGTATTCCGATGGTCGACGAACATTATTACCAGACTCCGGGATGGTTCCTGAACAACCAGGATTTCTACGACAAATACGATCGTTCGAAAAAGACAAAAGTATACTTGGGCGAATATGCAACTCACATACCGGGACGAAAGGCGAATATCGAAACAGCACTGACAGAAGCTCTTTATCTTGCTGCCTTGGAACGTAATGGAGATGTTGTACACATGACTTCCTATGCCCCTCTTCTCGCAAAAGAAGGACATACCCAGTGGAATCCGGATTTGATTTACTTCAATAACCGGGAAGTGAAACCTACCACCGGCTACTATGTTCAGAAACTCTACGGACAGAATGCCGGAAACGAATATTTGCCGTCAAAGATCACTCTTGATAATAGAGATGATCAAGTGCGGAAACGCATTGCCGCTTCTATTGTCCGTGACTCGGCAAGTGGCGACGTGATTGTGAAGCTGGTCAATTTACTTTCTGTAGAGGTGAATACGAATGTCGACCTTTCCGGAATCGGTGCTATACAGTCTTCTGCAAAAAGAACCGTACTGACCGGCAAACCGGCCGATACCCCGCTACCTGTTGAAGACACAATGGAAGTAGCAGAAAAGTTTGACTATCAATTACCTGCCTATTCTTTTACGGTGATCCGCATAAAGAAGGCAAATGAGAAATAACAGAAAAAAGTGAAGATAATAACGACATAAATAATATGAAGAAGATAATAAGTACCCTGCTGGCTAGTTGCTGTCTGACTTCTCTGATAGCACAGGAAGTGGTAGTGAAAGGGCCGGATGAAAAACTGCAATTGGTTGTATCTGCTTCTCCAGCCGAAAAGCCAAGTTATTCGATTACCTACAATGGAAAGACAATGTTGGAGAAATCTCCTTTGGGTATGAATACGAATATCGGTGACTTTGTAAAAGGAATGAAACTGACAGGACACGCTGTTACTCCGATTGACACTGTCTATCATCAGGATCGTATTAAAACCTCCAAAGTGCATTATCAGGCAAACGAACTGATTTGTAATTTTGAAAATTCGAAAGGGCAGAAAATAGATGTAGTCTTTCGTGTCAGCAATCACGATGTAGCTTTTCGCTATACTCTTCCGCGTCAGGATGGAAAAGGAAGTGTAACGGTAACTGCCGAAGAAACCGGCTTTCGCTTTCCGCAACAAACAACTACTTTCTTATGTCCGCAAAGCGATGCCATGATAGGTTGGAAGCGTACCAAACCCAGTTATGAGGAAGAGTATAAGGCAGATGCTCCCATGAGTGACCGTTCGCAGTACGGGCATGGCTACACGTTCCCTTGTCTGTTCCGTATCGGTGACGATGGTTGGGTATTAGTCAGCGAAACAGGTGTAGACAGTCGTTATTGCGGTTCTCGTTTGAGCGATGTAAGCGAAGGTAATCTGTATACGGTTGCTTTCCCGATGGCAGCAGAAAATAACGGTAACGGAACTTCTGCTCCGGCGTTTGCCCTTCCCGGTGCTACTCCCTGGCGTACCATAACTGTTGGCGAAACCTTGAAACCGATTGTGGAAACAACCGTTATCTGGGATGTCGTACGTCCTCTTTATGAAACGAAGCATGACTACCGTTTCGGACGCGGCACATGGAGCTGGATTCTCTGGCAGGATGGTAGTATTAACTATGACGATCAGGTGCGCTATATTGATTTTGCAGCTGCAATGGGGTATGAGTATGCCTTGATCGATAACTGGTGGGATACTAGAATCGGGCATCAGCGTATGAAGTCGCTGGTTGAGTATGCACGCGATAAAGGTGTCGAGTTGTTCTTGTGGTATAGTTCTTCCGGCTATTGGAATGACATTGAACAGGGACCGGTGAACCGGATGGACAATGCAATCATCCGTAAACGTGAAATGAAATGGCTGCAAAGTCTCGGTGTGAAGGGAATCAAGGTTGATTTCTTCGGCGGTGACAAGCAGGAGACAATGCGGCTGTATGAAGATATTCTGAGCGATGCGGACGATCACGGATTGATGGTGATTTTCCATGGTTGCACATTACCTCGCGGATGGGAGCGTATGTATCCGAATTATGTGGGCAGTGAAGCAGTGCTGGCTTCGGAAAATATGGTGTTCAATCAGCATTTCTGTGATGAGGAAGCGTTCAATACTTGCCTGCATCCATTTATCCGCAATACGGTGGGATCGATGGAGTTTGGCGGCTGCTTCCTGAATAAGCGTCTGAACCGTAATAACGATGGCGGTACGACACGCCGGACTACGGACGTGTTCCAGTTGGCGACTACCGTTCTCTTTCAGAATCCGGTTCAGAACTTTGCACTGGCTCCTAACAATCTGAAAGATGTTCCGGCTGTTTGCATGGACTTTATGAAGCGGGTGCCCACAACGTGGGATGAGACACGGTTTGTCGATGGCTATCCGGGGAAGTATGTGGTGTTGGCCCGTCGTCAGGGAGATACCTGGTATCTGGCGGCTGTAAATGCCGGCAAAGAACCGCTGAAACTAAAACTGGATTTGGAAATGTTTGCCGGAAAGACGGTGGCTCTTTATAAGGATGATAAAAAGGGAGAACCGGAGTTAACATCACTGAAAGTGAAGGAAAACGGTAAGGTGCAGTTGGAAATCCGCCCTCAAGGAGGTATTCTTTGTATAAAGTAGCCTGTCAATATGGTTTATTTGTAAATGCTGTTACTTTAAATATCGGTATTGTCATATCGTAAATCGTATTTATCCTATTAAACTTACCAGAAAAAAAGTACGTTTGCATTGTCTCATTCAATTGTAATTTTTGAATGAATCAGGCATTAACTTTGGAAAAATAGATAATAGTATGCAAAAACAGATCTTTTTTAGTTTTGTGCTGGTAATGATGTTGTTAGGGAAAGTGAAAGCTCAGCACAATAATCCTTTTGGCAATGCATTGATTCCGGATATGATTGCCGATGCGAGTATTCAGGAAATTAATGGTGTCTTTTATTGCTATGCCACTACTGATGGCTATGGGCAGGGACTTAAAACATCAGGCCCTCCGGTAGTATGGAAATCAAAAGACTTTGTACACTGGAGTTTTGATGGAACTTACTTCCCTTCGGCTGCAAAGGAGAAGTATTGGGCTCCCAGTAAAGCAATTTTTGCTAATGGTAAATATTATATATATCCCACTATCAATGGGGATATGTATCCTGCTGTAGCTGATAAGCCTGAAGGACCGTTTAAACTGGCACGTGGGAAAGACGAATTCTATAAGCCTTTTACTCCTTCTACTTTATTGCAGAGTAAGAATCCGGGCGGGATTGATGCTGAAATCTTTGTTGACGACGATGGACAGGCTTATGTGTTTTGGGGACGAAGGCATGTAGCCAAACTCAACGAGGATATGATTACGGTGGATTCTGTAGTACAGGTAATTTCTACTCCTCGCAAGGAGTACTCTGAGGGACCTATCTTTTTCAAACGTAAAGGAATATATTATTATTTGTACACTATCGGAGGGGATGAGAAATATCAATATGCGTATGTAATGAGCCGGGTTTCCCCTATGGGACCTTTTGAAGCTCCTGAACAGGATATAATATCTACTACCAATTATGAACGGGGAATCTTCGGACCGGGACATGGTTGTGTCTTTCATCCTGAGGGTACGGATAATTATTATTTCGCATATTTAGAGTTTGGCAGGCGAAGTACAAACCGTCAGACATATGTGAATCAACTGAAATTTAATGAAGACGGTACGATTCGCCCTGTCGAACTAACAATGGATGGAGTGGGGGCATTGAAGAAGGTGAAATCAGATAAAAAAATAAAAATAGATACAGTTTATGCGTCTAGTATTGAAGTGCCGTTGAAGATTGAACCGATGAAAGACCCGACATGTCTGCGGACAGAATATTTTGTTCCTTCCTTTGCGGTGGACGGGGCAAATGGTTCCCGATGGATGGCTGCTGCCGAAGATAGTATTAATCCATGGATTGTGGCAGATTTGGGTACTGTAAAGAAGGTCAGACGCAGTGAAATTTATTTTGTACGCCCTACTGCCGGACATGCTTATGTTATTGAAGCATCGATGGATGGAAAAGTCTGGCAAGAGTTCGCTGTCCATCAAGATAGGAAGATGTGTTCACCACATACCGATGTCTTGAATAAAAGGTTCCGTTATCTGAGAATTAAAATTCTAAAAGGAGTCCCCGGTATCTGGGAATGGAATATTTATTAATAAGCCAAAGAGGAAGATGGCAATATGAGAACTGTATGGACAGTAATCAGCTATATGCTTTCCTGATTACGATAGATGTCGATATTGTCTTATCGTAGATCGTATTCATCCTATTAATGTCTACTAAAAAAGCAGTACGTTTGTAATCAATAATTCAATCGTAATATTTATGAAAACAAAAAAACTACTGTTACTGTCTTTATTGTTCGTGGCGGGGACTTTATCTGCTCAAAATTATCAAGTTCCTGTCTCGGAACAAGATGAACCTATGATGCAAGGAAAATTCCAACCTACTTGGGAGTCATTGTCTAATTATAAAGTACCGGAATGGTTCAGAAATGTAAAGTTTGGTATTTGGGCTCATTGGGGACCTCAATGCGTGGAAGGAAGCGGTGATTGGATGGCTCGTCATTTGTATATGGAAAATTCACGAGAATATCGGCATCATGTAGCGAATTACGGTCATCCTTCTGAATTTGGCTTTAAAGATATTATTCCGTTATGGAAGGCTGAAAAATGGAATCCTGATAAGTTGGTTGCATTCTATAAAAAAATAGGTGCTCAGTATTTTTTTGCTTTGGGTAACCATCATGATAACATGGACCTTTGGGATAGTAAATACCAACCATGGAACTCTGTCAATATGGGACCAGAAAAAGATATATTGAAAGGATGGGAGAAAGCAGCGCGTAAACATGGACTTTATTTTGGCGTCAGCCTGCATGCTGATCATGCCTGGAGTTGGTATGAAACAGCTCAAAGACATGATACTCAAGGACCTAAAAAAGGTGTCCCATATGATGGGAAATTAACGAAAGCTGATGGCAAGGGAAAATGGTGGGAAGGATATGATCCTCAGGATTTGTATGCTCAGAATCATCCGTTGAGTCAGAATAGTTGGGATAATGGTGCAATTCACAGGCAATGGGCATGGGGAAATGGAGTTTGTTTGCCGACACAGGAGTATTGTACTAATTTCTATAACCGTACACTTGATGTAATAAACCGCTATAATCCGGATTTATTATATTTTGATGTAACAGTGGCACCTTTTTATCCTATAAGTGATGCAGGTTTAAAGATTGCTGCTCATTTCTATAATCATAATATGTCTACGCAAAAGGGTAAATTGAATGCTGTAATGTTTGGTAAGATGCTTGATGCTGATCAACGTAAAGCCTTGGTATGGGATGTAGAACGTGGAGCTCCAAATAAAATAATAGATGAATCCTGGCAGTCATGTTCGTGCCTTGGCGGATGGCACTACAGTACGTCTGTATATGATAATAACCAATATAAGTCAGCATCTGACGTTGTAAAATTATTAGTTGATATTGTCAGCAAAAATGGTAACTTGCTCTTAAGTGTTCCGTTGCGTGCAGATGGAACTTTTGATGAAAAAGAAGAAAAAATATTGAATGAATTTGGTGCTTGGATGAACATTAATAAAGAAGCAATCTATGATACACGTCCTTGGAAAGTATTTGGAGAGGGACCTATAGCGGAAGGAAATGTTCAACTTAAAGCACAGGGATTTAACGAAGGGGCCTATAGTAAAGCCGATGCAAAAGAAATACGTTTTACACAGACAGAGAAAAATCTGTATGCTACAGTCTTGGAATGGCCCGAAGATGGGAAAATATTAATTAAATCTTTAGCGGAAGGGAATGAACTATATCCCAATAAGATAAGTAAAGTTGAATTGCTTGGTTACGGAAAAGTACCTTTCTCACGTACAGATAAGGGACTTATTGTCAATATTCCAAATAAGTCATTGAAAAATATAGCTCCTGTTTTTAAGATTAGAAAATAGAAAGCACTGTCATGCCGCATATTCAGGGATACAAAATGAAAGAGTATGACATACCGACGAAGAGGTATTGCCAAACTTTAAGCTTGAAAAATGATCCGATGCTGATTGAAGAGTATCGTAAGATACATAGTGAAGAAAAAGCTTGGCCGGAAATTAGAGCGGGAATTCGTGCTGTAGGCATTTTGGAAATGGAAATTTATATATTGGGATCACAACTCTTTATGATTATAGAAACTCCGCTTGACTTTGACTGGGAGATAGCTATGGATAAATTATCTCATCTTCCGCGACAGGCTGACTGGGAAAAGTATGTATCCAGATTTCAAGAATGTTCGCCTTTGAGCTCGTCTGCGGAGAAATGGAAATTGATGGAACGTATGTTTTATCTTTATGAAGATTAGTTGAGACTATGTAATCGTTTACTATTTGTTAATGAAAAAAGGAATAGCACCTTCTACGCTATTCCTTTTTTATTAAGAATGATAAGAGGTACGATATTCTTGGGGAGTAACGCCGGTGATTTTTTTGAATAACCTGTTGAAGTATGAATAATCTTCAAATGCTAGATTTAATGCAACATTTTTGATTGACATATCATCGGTTATTAATATGAGCTGAGCTTTCTCTATTTTTTTGCGGATAATATATCTTAAAGGTGTATCTCCTGTCTCTTTTTTGAATAGGCGAATAAAATGGTCTTTTGATAAGCCGGATTTCTCTGCTAATACTCCTAATTCAATAGTTTCATTTATGTGCTTACGGATGTAGTGGATGGCTTCTTCTATCCGGTTATCTTTTAATACCATTTTTATTTGAGCTCTTTGTAGAAATCGTGCTAGCAATTGGTATACAATACCTCTTGACTCTACTTTTTCGGATAATGTTCGTTGTTTGTTTTTTAGCAGATTCTGCATAAGTGTGTAATTGTTATCGTAAGAAGTAGGGTCTGACTTCTGTAAGGTCATATGTGGATTTATAGCGCAGAGCCGCTGAAATAATGCCAAATCTAGTTCGGTAGCAGGTATTTCTATTGGAAAATCCCAATTGTCCAGTAAGTTGTTGTCTGACTGGTGTTCTTCATAGATATGCAGATAATAGTGGGAGAAATAAGAGTTGCAGATATAGCTATGTTTGGTAAACGCTGGAATAAAATACATGTGGTTGGCTTTTAAAATCTGGATTTTACCTGATATTAAGATTTGTGCCGTACCTTCTGTCACATAGTATAAACGTGTGAAAGGGCTACTGACATTTTTCCAGTTCCAGTCGGCATTATGAATAGCCAAACCTATGTTCAATACAAGCGGGTGCAATTTATCGACGAATGATGCCATAGTATACAGGTTTTATTAATGTAGAGATAAAGATAAATAAAAAATAGATATTACTCTTTTGATATCGATAATTTTAAATAAAATGTCGATATTGTTTTATGATTAATTCCGCTATAGCTGTTTATGTCGATATTATATTATTCTAAATCGTATTAATCCTATAATATAAGCTATTGATTTGCTACATTTGTGGTATATTATTTGAAAGAGATTGAGAATAAAAAGAATTCAGGATAATCCTGTAACACAGTGTATGAATATAAGAAAGAATATGAAAACCAACACATGTATTGTAGTATTGATTTTTACTTTATTAACAGTAAATGTATTTGCACAGAATGATTACAAGTGGGGAGAATGGACAACTTGGGGCGATCAGGAAGATGGCACCTATTGTAATCCTGTCCTTCCTTCCGATTACAGTGACATTGATTGTATTCGTGTGGGGGATGATTATTATGCTATTTCTTCTACCTTTCAATATTCCCCAGGTATGGTGATCATACATTCCAAGGATTTGGTGAACTGGACGATTAAAGGTCATGTGGTTTCTGATCTGAGACAGATCAGTGAAGAAATGAACTGGACGCGTATGAATCGTTATGGCCGAGGTATTTGGGCAGGGGCAATTCGTTATTATCAGGGAAAATTCTATGTGTATTTCGGTACACCGGATGAAGGTTATTTTATGTCGACAGCTACCGATCCTGCGGGACCGTGGGAACCGTTGCACTGTGTAAAAGCAGAAAAGGGATGGGATGACTGTTGTCCTTTCTTTGACGATGACGGGCAACTATATTTTGTAGGTACCCATTTTGCTGATAAATACAAAACTTACCTGTACCGGATGACACCTGATGGGAAGACCTTGATCGAAAACTCTAAAATATTAATTAATGAGGGGTATGGTCGCGAGGCAAGTAAACTTTATAAAATCAACGGAACATATTATCATTTTTTCAGTGAAGTTAAAAATGGCGGTAGATATATCATGATGCAACGTTCTTCTTCAATTACAGGACCGTATCTTGAAAGGAAACAATTAAGTCATGTACAGCGTGAATATAATGAGCCTAATCAAGGCGGACTTGTTGAAGGTCCTGACAGGAAGTGGTATTTCTTTACCCACCATGGTACGGGTGACTGGGCAGGTCGGATTGCTAGTCTGTTACCGGTATATTGGGTCGATGGTTGGCCGATTATTGGTGAGGTTGGGCAGGATGGCATTGGCACAATGGTATGGCAAGCGGCCAAGCCTTCCAATGAGTATCCGGTTCGGACTCCACAATCATCTGATGATTTTAGCAAGTCGGTACTTTCTCCTCAATGGGAATGGAACTACCAGCCCCGGGACGAGATGTGGTCATTAACGGAAAGACCAGGCAATTTGCGGTTAAAAGCTTTTCGTCCATTAGTCACGGATAATTTGCTGAAAGCGGGAAATACCTTGACTCAGCGTTGTTTTCGTACAAACAAAAATGAGGTTATTGTAAAAATGAACATTGAGGGCATGGTTGACGGACAGAAAGCCGGACTGTGTCATTACTCTAAGAGTTATGCCATGGTGGGGGTACGCCAGTCCGGCAAAGACCGGAATCTGGAATTTCAGACCAATAAAGAGAAAATCACAGGTCCTGCGATAAAGGGAAACAAGGTGTGGATTAAATCTGTATGGGGGCTGGATGGAAAAAGCCAATTTTCATATAGTACAGATGGCAGGAAGTTTACCCCGTTCGGAGAGGTATATCAACTTGAATGGGGATATTACCGGGGAAGCCGCATTGGGATTTACTGTTTTAATAATATAGCGGATGCGGGGTATATCGATGTGGATGAGTTTATTTATTTATATTAACTGTTTAGTGTATGAAACATTCCTTTAATTGTTTAAGTTATGAATTACTGCTTTATGTGCTCATTTGTATTCCATTCTGTTCTTGTTCTCAAAAAGATACAGGTGTGATTTCTCCTAATGGGAAGATATGTCTTTCTGTTGAAATAAAGGAAGATACTGAAAAAGACGGTTTTGGCAAAGTCTTTTTTAATGTAGAGTACAAAGATGGTAAAACTTCAAGAAGGGTTCTATCTGATACCCGAATTGGCTTGGAAACCCAGCTTATGTCATTTACCGATAACATCAGGTTGAAATCTGTGTCCGGTACTAAACTAATTGAAGATGATTATGTGATGCTTACCGGTAAAAGAAGTCATTGTCAGAATAGAGGAAATGAAAGGATATTTCGGTTTGAGAATGAGAAGGCAGAAACCTTAGATATCATTTTCAGGGCTTACGATGACGGGATTGTATTTCGATATAGCTTACCATCTGTTCAAGATAAGGATAGTCTGACATCTGAACATACAGCTTACTATATTCCAGAAGGAACGAAAAGATGGATACAGAATTATTCTGTTGGTTATGAAGGTTTCTATCCATTGAAAACCAGAGCAGAAAGAGGCAAAGACAATATGTGGGGCTATCCATTACTTTTGGAACCAGCCGATTCATTGTTTGTGTTGATAACTGAGGCCAATATACTTCGTGGACATAGTGGTTCCAGATTGTATAATGGAAATGATATGAATCAATATCAAGTGCGGATGACAGATGATAAATTAGCCTTGGGTGATTCATTCACATCGCCATGGAGAGTTCTTATGATAGGTTCTTTGTCTGATGTTGTAGAATCTACTTTAGTGACAGATGTCTCTGAACCTAACAAAATTTCTGATACAAGTTGGATTATGCCGGGCTCTGCATCATGGGTATACTGGGCGCATAATCATGGTTCCAAAAATTTCAAGATTGTAAAAGACTACATTGACTTGGCTGTTGATATGAAGTGGCCATATAGTCTGATAGATGCGGAATGGAATGAAATGTCAAACGATGGAGATATTGAAGATTTGATAACCTATTCTCTTAGTCGAAATATAAAGCCTATGATTTGGTATAATTCGTCAACTGCTTGGATGGGGCCGGGTCCTCTTTACCGCTTGAATAGTAAGGAAAATAGAATAAAGGAATATACTTGGCTTCAAAAGTCAGGTGTAGTAGGGGTTAAGATTGATTTTTTTCCTGATGATTATTCGTCTAATATGGATTATTATATTGATTTGCTGGAAGATGCAGCTAAATATAAATTAATGGTCAATTTTCATGGAGCTACTATTCCTCGTGGATGGCAAAGGACTTATCCTCATCTGATGACTATGGAAGCCGTTTATGGGGCAGAGTGGTATAACAATAAGCCAATACTTACAGATCGTGCTGCTGAACATAATGTAACATTGCCATTTACCAGAAATGTCATTGGCTCAATGGATTATACACCTGGTACATTCTCTGATTCCCAACATCCTCATATCACTACTTGTGGGCATGAACTAGCTTTGTCTGTTGTGTTTGAGTCAGCATTGCAGCATATGCCTGATAGGCCGGAGGTGTACAGTTCATTACCTCGAAAAGTAAGAGAATTCCTTTCGGGATTACCTACTGCCTGGGATGATACAAAACTGTTGTGTGGTTATCCGGGTACTGACATCGTACTGGCACGACGTAAGGGAGATGTATGGTATATTGGAGGATTGAACGGAACTAACGAGAATAAAATTCTTTCTTTTTCATTGGCTCCTCTGCAAGTTGAAGGAAAAACGATGGATGTATTTAAGGATGGGGTGGACGATAAGAGTTTTGCCATCGAAGAAAACATCCAGTTATCAAACGATAAAATGGATATGTCATGTCTTCCTCGTGGAGGATTTGTGGCAGTAATAAAGTAAGGATAATAAGTAAATAGACATCTGTGAAAAAGAAATAGACAAATCATGCTGTGTTTCAATAAAAATGCACTATCTTGCGGTATTGTTTAACCTTAAAATATGATAGCCATGAACACAAAATTATTCGGTTTGTTTATCGCATTGTTGGTATGCCTGCCTTCGCTTGCCCAACAAAAGCCTGTAGAGAAGGTAGATAGTGATGGAGTTTATCTGATGCCCGATCAAATGCCGGAGTTTCCGGGCGGGATGCAGGCGATGATGAAGTTTTTGACTACAAATATTAAGTATCCTGTAGAAGCACAGAAGAAAGGCGTTTCCGGTCGTGTGATCGTACAGTTTGTCATAATGGAAGACGGAACATTGGATCAGGCTAAAGTTGTAAGAGGAGTCGATCCCTTGCTGGACGAAGAAGCCTTGCGCGTAGTGAAATTAATGCCGAAATGGAAACCGGGAATGGATAGAGGCGAGGCAGTGAAAGTACGTTTTACAGCTCCGATAATGTTTAATCTGTCCAGACCGGATGCACAGAGACCTACTTTTCCCGAACTTGTAGTACCTATCGGACAAGAAGTGGAAAACAGGTCTTTGCAAGGAGTATGGCAGAGTTGTGTTGTGCAACCGGGCGAACATGGATATAAAATTCTGTTATTGCCTGTTATAAAGATCATATCGCCTGATCAGACATTCATGAATATAATGACAGCCGGTATGAACGGCAGGTCAAATGCCATCATCTATTGTCAGGGAGAGTACAGTTTGCCATCGGATGGCACTTACGTGGAGATGGTGGAAAAATCGGTTGATCCGGTTTTTATACAAGGAGTAAAGAATGAAATCAGTGTGGAACGATTGCATGATAATCTGATTAAGTTGTCTTTTACGGTTCCGGGACAGGGAAGAAAAGTGACGGAATATTGGTTCCGGGCCCCTTCGCCGGATGTGAAGATAATGGCTAATTGATATTTTAGGCACGGATTTCACGGATTACACGGTTTAAATATGTTTTGAAAAAAACTTCTTGCCGTGTAATCCGTGCCTAAAATTGGTTCAAAACTAATTTGTTCATCCGCGAAATCCGTGCCTAAAAAGCTCTCTGTACTTTCTTATCTTCGACTCAGCTTATTATTAATTCTTAAAGAATCCGTTATCTTCCCATTGTCCCGCTTCCTGTGGCTGTGCCGACGTGGCGCTTACATCGATAGGCAGCCATACTTCCATGTCGCCTTCGCCCCGATGTGCCCAGGCATAATAGGGTATCAATGTGAGTTCTACGTCTTTAGTTACCAGTTTTCCTGCTTTGTCATAACTTAATGCCTGCGCATCGGTCGTTATCTGACGGATGCCGTAAAGTAACTCCGGTTTGTCTGTTACCTTGAATTGCGGATGCTGGTTGAGAAGTATGCTGTGGACGTTGAATCTGTTGTCCGGCCATTCTGCGCAATAAACGATGGGGCCGCGTTCAACGGCAACACGTCCGTGATCGGCTTCTACTTTGGGATTTGCCTTTACTATTCGGGGGATCATGTCGAAATGTACCTCTACCACATCTCCCTTTTTCCATTTGCGGGCAATGCTGAGATAGCCATCATTGACATCGCTTTCTACTGTCTGTCCGTTTACGGATACTTGGTAGGCAGGTTTCTGATTGTCGGTGTAAGAATACAGATCACCGGGAAGTACATTGCCGCGTACCCAGCCGGGGATACGGAGTTTCATGGTGAAGTCCTGATTGCCCTGCGTTATTTTCAGGCGGATGTCCCCATTCCAGGGATAGCCGGTTTCTTGTTCCAGCAGAATCTTTTTCTTGTCTACCTTTAGCTCGGCTTTGTTGGAAAGATAAAGGTTCACGTATACCTGATCGTTCTTCACGGCATACACATATCCCGGTAATGACGGAATGAAACGGCTGACGTTTGAAGGGCAGCAAGCGCAGCCGAACCAAGGTTTGCGGCTGTATTTTCCATTAGAAGACAGCGGGTTGGGATAGAAGAATGAACCTCCGTCCAGTGATACACCCGATATCAGACCGTTGTATAGTGTGCGTTCCAGGACATCGAAATATTTGGCGTCTCCGTGCAGCAGGAAAAGACGGTAGTTCATGTATACATTGCCGATAGCGGCGCAGGTTTCACAATAAGCGGACTGGTTGGGCAGCTCGTAGTTGTTGCCGAATGCTTCGCCTGCATGGCGTGCACCGATACCTCCGGTTATATAAATCTTTTTAGAAACAATGTTGTCCCAAATCTTGTCTATCGCTTTGATGTAGCTGCTGTCTCCGG
>ERZ779656.1000-NODE-1000-length-16938-cov-2.842741_pt1 | contig 16938 bp, 10 predicted proteins | sample MGYA00511102_ERZ779656 | MGnify/ENA primary metagenome ERZ779656 (study PRJEB29588, sample SAMEA2143980) | human gut metagenome | biome: human gut; feature: human-associated habitat; material: faeces | place: Denmark | collected 2008/2010 ... | reverse complement strand
CGATGCCGCACGCGCCGAGCAGCGGCAGCGGTTTGCGGGCTACCGCGTCTGCATTTTCTCGGACAACGGTCCCGAGGCGCGTGAAGGGGCCTTCGAGGCCAAGAAACTCTTCGAGGAGACCTTTCCCGATGTCAAGGTATACATGGGCTACGAGAATCCCTATTTCAAGGTCTCGGTCGGCAACTGCCTGACGGCCGAGGAGGCGATCATCCTCAAGGGCCGCGTGTCGGCCACCTTCCCGAAAGCCTTCCTCAAGAACGAGGAGATCGCCGTTTCCGATCTGGTGGAACCGTGAGGGTTCAGTCCCTTGTTAATCGTGGGGTAAAATAGTCCGGCAGAAAAATAAGCCGGTCTGCCGTATTTTTCTGTGGAATGAACTTCAGCCGCGTGAAGTGCATGATGCGTGGCGAGATCTGTCCTGGGGCATGGTGGGCGTGGAAGACGACCCGATATCGATGTCTCTTGTCCCTGAAAACGGCATGATGTCCGCAGCCCTGCAATGTCCCCGGGGATTGCAGAATCGGGTTGTGCTCCGATTTGGTCCAGGGACCCAGGGGGTGATCCGCCGTGGCGTATCCTATGCCGTAGTCGGGGCATTCGTAGCTGTTGGCGGAATACGTCAGGTAGTATGTGCCTTTGTGCCGGATGACAAAAGGCCCCTCGTTTACTGACGGCCATATCTTCTCCCATTCCTGGGACATGCTGATGCATGGTTGGGCTGTGTCAGGCCGAGGCGTTTGCAGATCCTTTTCGAGTTCGCAGACCCAGATTGCGTTGCATGTGTCGATTTTGACCCAGAACAGGTAAGCCTGTCCATTTGGGTCGATGAAGAGCGAATTGTCGATGTTGCGGCCTTCGATCATCGGGCGTTTCTCCTTTTGTCTGAATGGCCCGAGCGGCGATTCGGATGTGGCGACACAGATGTGTTCCTCTGCAGAATAGTACATGTAATAGGTTCCGTCGATGAGATACACCTCCGGGGCCCAGAACCATTTGTTGCCGTAGCTATCCCGTTTGTCGAGTGCAAGGTGAACCTTGTCGTCTCCCGAGGGCGATTTCCAGTTTTTCAAATCCCTGGAGATGTAGACCGGTATGCCGTTGTCGCTGCCGGTGCCGTATGCATAGTAGACTCCTTTGTCGTAGAGGATGAACGGATCGGCCAGTGGAACCTGCTGTTCCCCATTCTTTGCGGTGGTTTTCGTTGTGGAGAAAACGGCTGCCAGCAGCATGCATGCAGTTGCGATGAAATGTTGCAGTTCTTGTTTCTTTGTCATGTTTGCGCGTTTTTGGTTGTATCGGGTCTGTTCCTGTAGTAGCAAGGCTGTTTTTTTAATTTGCTAAAACGTTATAATAAATTTCGATAATTCCTGATGTGCGATGATTTGCGTTTTATATATTTGATATTTAGTGTGTTGTGTCGCTTGCTGGGACGCTGTGTATTGCAAAGATAAAAAATATTGATTGAATTTAGTTGCAAAAATACATGGTTCCTGCTATATTTGTATGGTACGACCGAGGATATACTTTCCAATTCAATACTCTTTTTTACCAACTAAACTTAAACAATCGTTATGAACAGAAACCTGAAACTGCTCTTTTGGCTGGGTATGTTTGCCGTCTCGCTTGAATCGGCTGCTGCCCGGGAATTCAACGGTGTCTATGAGGGGCATAACATGGATCATGTCGCGTTCCCGGTCGGAGGTATCGGAACGGGAATGATCTGCTTCGAGGGGACCGGTGCGATATCCCACGTCTCGCTTCATCATGTCCCGGATCTTTTCCATGAGCCGTGTACGTTTGCTGCTGTCTGTGTCAAGGGTGTCGAAAACGGAGCCAAGGTGCTTGAAGCCAATGTTCCCGAATATAAGAAATACGGCCGTTTGAACGGGGGAATGGGTGTCGGCGGAACTACATGGGGATTGCCCCGTTTCGATGAGGGGCGCTTCTCGGCAAGGTTCCCCATTGCCCGGCTCGATCTGCATGACGACGATCTCCCGCTTGACGTTTCGATCGTTGCCTGGAATCCTTTTATTCCGAACGATGAGGACAATTCCGGACTTCCTGTCGGAGGGTTTGAATATACTTTCCGCAATACCTCGAAAAAACCGGTTGAGGCCGTATTCTCGTTCAATACCCGTAATTTCATGTACAAGACGGATGCGGCCGTATCTTCGGTAACTCCGTTCGAGCGGGGATTCGTCCTCAATCAGGAGGCTCCCGCAAATGAGCGCCATCTTGAAGGGCATCTTGCTATCTGGACTGACGATGCCCGCACGACAGTCGATCATTGCTGGGTTCGATCCCCTGACGATGGCCTGGAACAACGTGACGCGGGGTGAACTCATATCTAACGAGCCCGGGCCGGGGGCGCCCGGAGGTTCGCTCTACGTCCCGGTCGAACTGGCTCCTGGCGAATCGAAGACCGTTCGGCTCTATATGGCCTGGTTCGTTCCCCGCTCGAACCACCGGATCGGTCCCGACCCGAAGAATGTGCGCGATTTCGGCTCCTGCTACAACGAGGCGGATTATGCGGGGCAGCCGGACCGTTATGAACCGTGGTACAGCCGAAGGTTCCGGAACGTAAATGAGGTGGCTGCCTATTGGGAAGAGAATTACGATCAGCTCAAGCAGAGAACCGGACGCTTTACGGAGGCTTTTTACGATACGAGCCTGCCCAAGGAGGTTGTGGAGGCTGTGGCCGCGAATCTGACTATCCTCAAGTCGCCCACGGTGATGCGGCAGCATGATGGCCGTTTCTGGGTTTGGGAAGGCAGCGGTGACAGTTGGGGCAGTTGCCACGGTTCCTGCACGCATGTCTGGAATTATGCCCAGGCAGTGCCTCACCTTTTTCCCCGCCTGGAGCGTTCGTTGCGTGAGACCGAGTTTTTTGTGGATCAGAATACCGACGGACACCAGGCATTTCGAGCCAATCTGCCGATTCGGCCGGTGCACCATGACTTCCATGCGGCGGCGGACGGGCAGCTCGGTGGAATCATCAAAGTGTACCGGGATTGGCGGATCGGCGGCGACAGCTTGTGGATCAGTAGGCTGTATCCGCAGCTGAAGCAGAGTATGGACTATTGCATCCGGACTTGGGATCCTCGTGAGGTGGGGGCTTTGGAGGAACCTCACCACAATACCTACGATATCGAATTCTGGGGGCCGGACGGCATGTGTACGAGCTTCTATGCCGGCGCACTGAACTGTTTCGTCGCGATAGGCGAGTATCTGGGTCAGGATGTGTCGTACTACCGGGAACTGCTGGACCGGAGCCGCGATTATATGGAAAACAAGTTGTGGAACGGCGAGTATTTTATCCAGAATGTCCGGTGGAAGGACCTGAATGCACAGGATCCCACTACGGCTCTGACGTTCCATAGCACCTATTCGGAGGAGGCGAGGGTCATTCTTGAGAAGGAGGGTCCCAAATATCAGTATGGCACGGGTTGCATCTCGGATGGCATTATCGGTTGCTGGATGTCCCTGGCTGCAGGTATCGACGAGCCGATCGATCCCGACATGGTGCGCAGCCACTTGAATGCCGTCTATCGCTACAACCTCAAGCACGATCTGACGGATCACGCCAATCCGCAGCGCCCGGGGTATGCAATGGGGCGCGAGGGCGGTCTGCTGTTGTGCTCGTGGCCTCATGGCGACAAGCCCCAGCTGCCGTTTGTCTACAGCGACGAGGTATGGACAGGCATTGAATATCAGGTGGCCGCCCATCTGATTTTCGAGGGAGAGGTCGAGAAAGGTCTTGATATTGTGCGTACCTGCCGTTCCCGGTACGACGGTACGGTGCGGAATCCGTTCAACGAATATGAGTGCGGATCGTGGTATGCACGTGCGATGTCGAGCTACAGTCTGATTCAGGCTTTGACCGGTGTTCGTTATGATGCCGTCGAGAAGACGCTTTATATCGATTCCCGGATCGGAGACTTCAAGTCGTTCCTCTCCGTGGACGGAGGATATGCGACCGTTTCATTGAAGCGAGGGAAACCTTGCATCAGGGTTCACGAAGGGCAGATCGATATCGAAAAATGCCTGGTTGGGGGCAAATCGGTTGAAATAGAGAGGTTGTGAGACTGTCGGTGGTCTGTGACTGAACGGTCGCGGGAAAGATCCTCAGGGTCTTTCCCGTTTTTTGTTGCATTCCTGTGAAGCCCGAACGGGGTAGGCTCTGAACGGATGGATGGCGCTGGAAGTGCTTGAGGCTATGTCCAGCCGATACGGGCGGGGCTTCTCGAACCTGTGGAGAGGATGTTTGGACTCGATTGGGATGTTGGGGCGGGTCGATCGGCAGAATCAGAGGAAAAAGAGAATAGTGGTTGTAAGGTTGTATTGTGAATGATAAAAAGAGAATGGACGGTTCCCGGGCCGATTAGGCGCAAAAAGGAGAGCGAAGACCAGTTGTTGATCCTCGCTCTCCGGCGATTCTTTGGGAGTTTTTGGGTATATGAGAGTTAATAGGTTTCCAGATCTTGCCAGGTCGGGAATTCCGGGAACTTTGCATGGGGTTCCGCCTGGTACCAGAATGTGGTGGCCGAGATATCGGAATTCTGCTGCAGGTAACGGCCGTCGTGACGCCAGCCAAGGTCCTGAATGGTGATTTTCAGGCTTTTGTTGAAGCGGACCGGGTCCATGATGTGCCAGCGGTATAGGCCGAATCGCTCTTGCGAACGGTATGTGCCGTCGGGACGGATGACTTGGCAGAGGCCTGCGTAGGGGGTGCAGAATTCGGTGAATCTTCCTTCCCGGTCGAAATTGTAGGACCCGCAGAAGTAGTCTTCGGTCCCTGTGCCGCAGATGGTGGGGAATTTGTCGTCTCCGTCCATGAAGAACTTGATCTCGCCTTCACCCCACCAGCCGTTGTTGTGGAGACCCCAGGCCATGTAGACGCCTACGTATTGGCCTTTTCCCTTGACATTGTCGATTATGGTGAAGTCGGAGGTTTCGTTGTAGCGTGTACGTCGGAACTGGGCATGGAAATAACCGGCGTCTTCGGGAACCTCGGTCAGGGTATAGTCTACCTGGTAGTAGAGGTTCATCGGCTGGGACGGGTTGATGTTTTCGATGGTGATTTTGCACTTTTTCCGGAAGGGCATGGTCCAATAGCTGTTGAAGGCGCTTCCCGGATTGACGCAAATGGGCAGCGATACGACCGGAGCATATTCGTTCCATCCCATGCAGAAGAAGTCGGAGATGGGGCACTCGACGGAGGGCTCTTTTTCGTCGTCCCAGTAGATGCGCATGATGCTCCAGCGCCAAACACCCGTCGGGGTCATCCAAATGTGCTGAATGGCGCCCGGGCCTTCAATCTCTGCGATGGTAAACGTTTCGTTCGGATTGATCGTGATGTAGGGATTGACCTTCCAGGTCTGGCCCAGGTCACGTGCCGCCCATGATGCGTTGTTCTCGTTGCGGGTGGCGGGGAGGGCCGGGACGGCCATGCCTCCTTTCCCTTTCTCTCCGGTGAAATTCTCGGGGCTGATCGATCTCGTCTCGGCATTTGAAAGACGTGACAGGTTGCCCAGATTCATTTCCAGCCCGTTGAACGGGTATTGTTGTTGCGCAAAGCCCGTTGCGGCGATGGTACTGCAGAGCAGTACTGACAGAATTTTCGTTAGTTTCATTTCATTCGGTTCGGTTAATAGTGATCGTCTTTTCAGGATAGTGCAGTATTTCACTGCAAATATGCTAAAACGTTTTAATAAAATCAAATTTTACGCATGGAATTTTTGACCGATGATGCTCTTTTTATCAGAACGCCCTCGTATTCAATTTGTTGCTTGAAGATCGAACCTTCCTCTATCTGCTCGATGAGTATCTCCACGGCCTTTTGCGCCATTGATTCCAGTGGCTGCTGGATGTAACTCAGGGGGGAGTAGAAGAAGTCGAATGCGTCGCCGCCGTCGAATCCGACCAGGCCCATCTGTTCCGGGACGATGATTTTGTTTCTCCGAATGGCGTGGATACAGTTTATGGAGATGGTATTTGTCGCCATGATCAGGGAATCTGCCTTGTCTTTCAGTAATTTGGATATTGCGATGTTACAGCTGTCCGTCATGCGTCTGTGATCGACGAACATCTTGCGGATCTCCTTTTCCAGTCCGGCTTCGCGCATGGCGTCTTCGTAACCCAGGGTACGGTCGATCGTGTGTTTGAGGTTGAACTTGTAATTGATCATGCCGATGCGTCGATATCCGTTTTCAAGCAGATGTCGTGTGGCGTCGTAGCCTGCTTTGCGGTTGTTCAGGCAGACGTAGGTCGCATCGACCTCGGGGATGTATCGGTCGAGCAGAACAAGCGGGATGCGTCGTTCTATTAGGCTGTTGAATAATGTCTTACAACCGTCGCAGGGTACGATGATGATGCCGTCGATCCCTCTGCTGATCATGTTTTCCGCCAGCATGGCTGTCTGTTCCGCGCTCTCGTCCGAGTTGGCAAAGTGTACGGCATAATGGTACTTCCCGGCTGTTCGCTCCACGAACCGGGCGATGTTGGCGAAGAACGGGTTGGATATGTCCGAGACGATGAGCCCGATTGTCCGGGATTTGCCCTCCCGCAGACTTTTGGCCGCAACGTTCGGCGTATAGTTCATTTCTATGGCGACACGGCGTATCTTTTCAGCCATTTCCGGTCTGATTCTGTGTTCTTTCTCCTTGTTGTTCAGCACAAAAGACACCAAAGATGTAGATACATTGGCCTCCTTGGCGATGTCCTTGAGTGAAGTTCTCTTTTTGTTCATTATATAAATAGGTGTAGGGGTTTGCTAAAACGATTATGCAAAATTACATATTTTTTTTGATTGTGCGGTGCCTTTTGCTAAACATAGATTCTAATACAATAATACAATAAAAAACAGACATTTACAAGTGCTTTGTGTCTTGAATTATATGCCTTTGTTCGGAAAAGAGTAAAAAAAATATTTTTTTTTGTTCCGTCTGAGACTTTTTTTACTATCTTTGTGTCAGGACAGTGCGGTATAATGCGTGTTAAACGAATTATACAAATAAAAATCGAATATTTATTCTCCGTTTTTTTGTGACTCAACACTCCGTGAGGAGTGTGTTTGCATGCGGGGATCATCAACCTAAAACTATTTCCATGAGATCTATCTACGCTTTCCGTTCAGGGAAACAGGTGGAAGGTAGGATATTTGCCATATTGATTGCCTGTCTTTTACTGCTGGGGTTCCCTTTTGAGGTCGCGGCGCAGCGGACCGGGTCAAAAACCTTCATTATCTCGGGACAAGTTACCGACGCACAAACCAAACAGCCCATTCCGGGCGTAGCCATCATGTTGAAAGCCTCCAATGTCGGCGTGACGACCGACAGTGAAGGTCGGTACTATCTTGGAGTCAATGACCCCAATGCAATCCTTGTCGTCTCTTTTCTGGGTTATAAGAATGTAGAGGAGCACATCGGCAATCGGACGCAAATCGATTTTGCACTTGAGATGGATTCGCGATCCGTTGAGGATGTGGTGGTGGTCGGTTACGGAAACCAGAAAAAGGCATCCGTCACCGGATCCCTGTCTCTGGTCGAACCCGAGGAGCTGGCCAAGGTAACCACCATGTCGCTGGCCAATACGCTCGGCGGCTCGATGCCGGGTATCATCACCCGTCAGACCAGCGGCGAACCGGGCTATGACGGAGCCATTCTCAATATCCGAGGCATGGGAACCTGGGGAAACGCCAATCCGTTGGTTCTGGTCGATGGTGTTGAACGCGACCTGAATCTGGTGAATACGGCGGAGATCGAATCGTTCTCCATCCTGAAGGATGCCTCGGCTACGGCCGTTTACGGTACGCGAGGCGCCAACGGCGTTATTCTGATCAATACGAAGAAGGGACAGATGGGACGGCCCAAGATTACGCTGCGTATGGAGGCTACCCAGCTGCATGGTCTCCGTTTCCCGGACTATGTGAACGGCTATGAGTTCGCCACGCTGATGAACGAGGCCTGCACGGTCGGCGAAGTGGCTCTTCCGTGGGACGACGTAGCCCTTCAGAAGTTCAAGGATGGATCGGATCCGTACCTTTATCCGAATGTGGATTGGACGGACGCCGTCTTGAAGAAAAATACGTTCCAGACGATGAACAATCTGTCGGTATCGGGCGGTAACGAAACCATTCGCTATTATGTCAATGTCGGCTTCTCGTCGCAAAGCGGTTTGTTCAAGGAGGATCCTTCGTTTGGCTATGATACCAACTCGCGGGCTCAGCGGTATAATTTCCGGTCGAATGTCGATGTCAATCTGGCGAAGAACTTTTCCATTGAACTGGGGCTCGGAGAGATTGTTGAGGATCGTACCTATCCGGGAACTCCTGCCAATGATATTTTCATGGCGCTGAAGAAGTATTCGCCCATTTCGAGTCCGATTCGCAATCCCGATGGGTCGTTTGGAGCCGGAAGCACTTCGTATGAATGGAACAACCCGTATGTATTGGTTACCAACAGCGGTTTCTCGAAACAGTTCCGCTCCACGACACAGGGCTCGCTCGGGGCCAAATGGGATCTCGGTACCTTGATTACGCCGGGATTGTCCGTTCAGGGGCGTTTCTCGTACGACCACTACTATTATAACGAGGTTACCCGCAACAAGCAACCCGAGACGAAGAAGTACCTCGGTCCGGATCCCGAAACGGGCGAAGACCGCTACAACGTCATCAAGGATGAGACGGCGATGGGATACCGTATTGCCGGCAATACGTCGAACCGGGCCTATTATTACGAATTCCAGATCAATTACAACCGCACGTTCGGACGCCACACCGTAGGGGTTATGGGCCTGTTCAACCGTCGGGACTACAAAGACCTGACGGCTGGAACGACAACGCTCAATCTGCCTTACCGCCGTCAGGGGTGGGCCGGCCGCTTCACTTATGATTTCGACCACCGTTATCTGGTGGAGTTCAACTTCGGATACACCGGATCGGAAAACTTTGCTCCCGGTAAGCGTTACGGTTTCTTCCCGGCCGTATCAGCCGGTTGGGTGCTGACCGGAGAGAAGTTCTGGAATATCGACTTCATCAACCACCTGAAGATCCGCGGCTCGTATGGTCTTGCCGGTAACGACAATGTCGGAGCGGATCGATTCTTCTACCTTTCGACGGTCGATAAGAATGCCAACGGATATCCCTTCGGGGCGGGCCAGGTAGCTCAGCCCGGTATGGCCGAGGCCATGATGGGTGCTCCGAACGCCACGTGGGAAGTCTCCCACAAGACGGACGTAGGTTTGGACCTTGAGATGTTCAATGGCGCTATCCGTTTGCAGGCAGACTATTTCTATGAATATCGAGACAATATTCTCCTGAAGCGAGCCCAGATTCCGGACATTATGGGAGCTCCCTGGGGCAATACGCCGTGGGCCAACCTGGGAATTGTCAAGAACCAGGGTTTCGATGGCATGATCGAGGTGTCGCATACGACCAGCTATGGACTCTATTTTGCGCTGCGGGGGAACGTTACCTTTGCCCGCAACAAGATCATTGAAGATGACACGGCAGAGGCGCTTTGGTCGTACCAGAATACCCGGGGAACCCGTGTAGGACAGCCGTTTGGTTACGTGGCCTTGGGCCTGTTCCAGAGCCAGGAGGAGATTGACAGTTCGCCCAAGCAGGAGCTTGGCTCTTATACGGTCGGTGATGTGAAGTATAAGGATATCAACGAAGACGGAGTGATCAATGCCTACGACAAGGTGCCGATCGGTTATGCCCGCACTCCGGAGGTCATGTTCGGTTTCGGCGGCACGATTGCCTATAAGGGCTTTGATCTGACGGTGAACTTTACGGGAGCGGGGAATACGTCCACGTTCTTCGACAGTGAAGGCATGTGGCCGTTCCAGTTGGATTATCCCGGCTACAACGTCGTTCATGAGTATTTTGACAACCGCTTCATTCCGGGCGGGGACAGCGAACGCAATGCTCGAGCCAAATACCCGGTCGTTCACAACGGAACCTCCTCGAACAACTATCAGGCAAGTACGCTTTATCAGCGTGACGCTTCATACATCAAATTGAAGACTGCAGAGATCGGTTATAACTTCCCGAAACGGATCTATGCCAAAATGGGCCTGGGCGGGCTGCGGGTCTTTGTCAATGGAAACAACCTGTTGTGTTTCGACGACCTGAAGGTTATCGATCCGGAGTCGAATTACGGTACCGGAGGCTATCCTACGCAACGTGCCCTCACTTTGGGAATTCAGGCTACTTTCTAATCTAAATTACTTTTGAAGCGATGAAATGTATCTGTAAATATTTATTGGTTTTCGCATTGGGTACATCGTTGGCCTCCTGCTCGGATTTTCTGGATATGACTCCCGATGAGGTGCTGACGCTCGACGATGTGTTCAACAACCGAATCTATACCCGGAATTTTCTGACTCATATTTATTCATGGACTCCTACCGAAGCCAACATGGCGGATAGCGGAGGTGCCTGGCGGAACCCTTATACAGGAGGTTGCGATGAAATGGAGATTGCCTTTGGCGGAGCCTATTCGCACCAGATCAACAACGGAGGCTGGAATCCTTCCAATATCAAGGATACACAGGTCTGGCCGGAATCCTACATGGCAATTCGCAAGGTCAATCAGTTCCTTGAGAACGTGGACCGCTGTCCGACCAGCGACACGGAGAAAAACCATTGGAAGGGAGAAGCTTATTTCCTTCGGGCCTGGTTCCATTTCCTAGCGTTCCGTGCCTACGGGCCTATTCCGCTGCTGGACCATTCGCTCGATCCGAGCGAGGACATGCTTTCGATCCGGCGCTCCCCGGCCGATCAGTGTGCAAAATTCATTGCCGAGGACTGCATGCGGGCTTATGAGCTGCTGAAGGATCGTCCGTATGTGGACAAGGTGACCTCTGACGGCGATTTGGGCCGTGCCACCTCGATGGCTGCGTTGGGCCTGCGTTCTCGCGTGCTGCTTTATATTGCATCGCCTCTTTACAACGGGAATACGGACATGGCCTCCTTCCGGGATGTGGACGGAACCCCTCTCATCTCCCAGACCTATGATCCCGAGAAGTGGAACGAGGCGGCCAAAGCGGCCCGACTTTGTCTCGACGAAGCTGCGGCAAGCGGTTATGTAAGGCTCTATGAGCGGGATTCGGATCCGGTTACGAACTATCAGAACATCTTCAACCAGAACTGGAATGAAGAGATTCTTTGGGCGAAGAATATCGGGACCTATGATCACTGGGAGAACTGCTGCAATCCGATCTCCTTCGGTTGTTTCTCGATCATCAACCCCACTCAGGAGATGGTCGATGCCTATGAGATGGCGGACGGCTCTACCCCGATTACCGGTTACACGGATAACGGGCTGACCCCCATTATCAATCCGGAGTCCGGATATGTCGAGGAGGGATTCACCGATACGGAATACGAAAACCGCTGGCAGAAGGGTGTCAGCAACATGTATGTCAATCGGGAGCCGCGTTTTTATGCTTCGATCAATTTTGCAGGAGCCATCTGGCTTACATCCCGTGCAAGCAACTGGACCGAACCCCATACGCTCGAGTTCTGGTATACGGGCGTGGATGGCAAGAATAACGCCGGATCCGATTATTGCAAGACCGGATATCTGATGAAAAAGCTGATCTATCCGACCGTTATCCCCTTCCAGTCGTACCCGGTTCAGCAGTGGGTTTATATCCGTTTGGGCGAAATCTATCTGAATTATGCAGAGGCGCTGAACGAGTATGGCGGGCCTACCTCGGAAGTGTACAATGCGGTGAACGAGATTCGCAACAGAGCCGGCCTGCCCGATCTTCCGACCGGACTGTCGCCGGAGCAGATGCGGGAGCGCATCAAGCACGAGCGTCGGATCGAGCTGGCTTTCGAGGTTCATCGTTTCTTCGATGTCCGGCGCTGGAAGGATGCGGAGCATACCGAGAACCAGCCCGTGCACTCCATGAACATCATGGAGGGAACCCATATGCAGGATCCTGCATATTATAAGCGAGTCCAGATCGAGGAGCGGGTTTTCGAGGCTCCGAAACACTACTTCTTCCCCGTTGATCAGGTGGAGATCGATAAACGTCCCCAGTATCTTGTGCAGAGCCCCGGCTGGACGACTCCGACCTCGGGCGATTGAGCGAATACGGTACATTGAATGGTGGTTTTCTTGTCACGGGTCCCGGATTTTCATATCCGGGGCCCCGGGACTTGAGCCCCGTCTTGTGTAAGGCTGGTTGGAATCGAAGAAGGAAGAAAAAAGATGAAGCGTTGGTTGTGTGTATGGGCGTTCTTGACCGTTTGTCTGAATGGTTCCGGTGCGGAAAGAACGGTTGAGGTCCGGTCTCCCGACGGGAAAAACCGGTTCGTCCTATTGTATTCGTCCGAGGAGATCCGCTACGAAGTGTGGTGCAATGGCTTCCGGGTCGTCTCTCCGTCCCGTCTGGGTTTTGTCTTCGACAGCGGAGTCTGGGGAGATGGACTCGAATTGGGACGTATCGAACGAAAGCGGATCGACGAAACGTACCGGTTGGTTGTCGGCAAGGTGCGGGAGGCGAGAGCCTTTTGCAATGCCGCCCGGATTCCGTTGTCGGAGTCGGGACCGTTTGCCCGCAGGATCGATCTGGAGGTGAGGGCGTTCAATGACGGAGTGGCCTTCCGGTTCCTTTTCCCGCAGCAGGAGATGTGGCAGCGCTATGTCATGTATGAGGAGCGGACGCAATTCAACCTTTCCGGCGATCCCGAGGCGTTGGTCATGTACCTGCCCGGATATGTGAATACGCACGAAGGGCCCAGAAAAACATAATCCTCGCAGATCACGCCCGAATAGATCGACACGTTGTTCTGCACCTTTACCTGACGGCCCAGTATCACGTCCGCGGCGACCATGACATTCTGTCCGATATTGCACGCCGGTCCCAGCACGGTTCGGTATTTGTAGGTAACGGAATATGCAGGAAAGAGTAAATATCATGTTTACAGGTATTTAATTCCCTGTTCTGCATCTGTTCCGAGCAATAAAATTGCAGAATCGGGCAGGATTAACGGTGAGTTGTGTTACTTATCCGTTACCTGCCCGAAATGCTTTTGTTTGCATTAAGGCGTTTGTTTTCAGTTTGTTGCATCGGATTTCCGCATAACAAATAACTTGACTTAACGTTTAACCCATCCACAAAGTTCAAGTTATTATGCAACGCAGCACTTTCAAAGTCCTTTTCTATGTAAAAAGGCAGTCGGAAAAACACGGTCAGGTTCCCGTTATGGGCCGTATCACCATCAATGGCACGATGTCGCAGTTCAGCAGCAAACTCTCCGTTCGTTCCAGCCTTTGGGATGCCAAAGCCAACAAAGCCTCCGGCAGAAGTCTTGAAGCCCAGCGTCTCAATGAAAAGTTGGAGAACATCAAGACCAATATCGGCAAGCAGTACCAACGTCTCTGCGACCGTGATTCATACGTTACGGCCGAAAAGGTCCGCAACGCTTTCCTCGGTATGGGTGACGACTGCCGCCTGCTGTTGCAGACCTTCGACGAATACCTTGCAGATTTCCGCAAGCGCGTGGGCAAAGACCGCGCTTATTCCAGTTATGAGGACTACTGCAAACGCCGCCGGCGTCTGGCCTCCTTCCTCGAATACGAGTACCGCGTCAAGGACATTGCGTTCAAAGAGCTGAAGCGGGATTTCATCGAAAAGTTTGTGGTCTACCTCTCCTCGGTACAAGGGATGCGTTCCGGGACGATCCATTCTACGCTCAAGAAATTGAAGCTGATGACCTACACGGCCTATAAGAACGGCTGGATTGCCGCCGATCCTTTCGCAGGTTTCTACGTGAGGCCGGAATACTCAGAACGCCGTTACCTTTCGGCTTCGGAGTTACAAGCCGTGATAGATGTCAGGCTCCCCAATTACCGAACGGGTATCAACCGGGATGCCTTCGTCTTCTGTGCCTTTACAGGCCTGAGCCATGCGGACGTGGTGAAACTTACCCATGCGGACATCCATACGGACGATAACGGAGAGCGGTGGATTATCGACAAACGGCAAAAGACAGGTACGCAGTTCCGTGTTAAGCTCCTTCCCGCCGCTGAAATGCTCTACAAGCGTTATAAGGATACATATCGCACAAGCGAGAAGGTTTTTCCGCTTAAAGGCACTTATAAAACACTGAACATGTCGTTACGTCATGTTGCCAGACATGCCGGTCTGTCGTTCAACCCGACGATCCACATGGCGCGGCATACCTTTGCCACAACGGTCACGCTTACGCAGGGTGTACCTCTGGAAACGGTCTGCAAGATGCTGGGACATAAACGGATCACCACGACCCAAATCTATGCCAAAATCACCAATGACAAGATCGGACAGGATATGGCGGCATTAAGCGAGAAACTCAGCAGCGTCTTCAAGGTCGCACGGTAATGGCCTCCTATCTTACAGCTAATTCGATTCCCGATCTTACTTCGTCAATAGCAGGGTAATTTTCGATGTAAGTTTTCCCACCAGCAGGGAATTAAACGTCAGAGATGGAAATATGCAAGGCCATGCGAATCGCCCGAGGGGCGAGCCTTGCGTATTTCCCTCTTCGGCGTTTTGCTGGTCGCATGTAGATTTGCAGCGTGATGTAATCACAGGTAATTTCGATATGGAGTCGCAGTGAACCGGGGCTTGTCGTAAGCTTTGAGGCTTGGCGGTAGATTTGGACTGCGACTCCATTAACCAGAGAGAATGGCTGTTTAGAATTGTAGGTTTGAAGACCTGGTACATGTGATAGCATACGACTCTCACAAAACTAACAAGTTATGCACTATTTGTATTATGTGGGTCTGGATGTGTCGAAAGAGACTTTCGATGCGTCTTTGGTCGCCTTCGAGGATGCAAACGAGATGGCTCACCGCAAATTCGCCAACTCCCGAAAAGGGATCTGCTCGTGTCTGCACTGGGTTGAGAAGCGGCATGGTATTCGGCTCGACGATGTGATTTTCTGCGCCGAGGATATGGGGAGCTACATATCCGAGATGGCGGTTTGTGCTTCCGACAGGACGCTGAATTTCAATTTTTCACTGATCTCGCCGTTGGTAATCAAGTATTCGATGGGTATTGCCCGTGGCAAAACAGACAGAGTGGATGCCCGGCGTATCGCCGAGTATGCGATCACTCACTATCGGAAGATAGCCCTTTATCTGCCGGCAGAGAAGGAACTGTGTCAGTTGCGCACATGGCTGATCTTAAGGGCTCATCTGGCAAAACAACGTGTAGCGAAACTGGTGTTGCTCGAAAAATTAGACTACAAAGAGAAATTCGCGGATGTATCTATTCAACGTTCCATGCTCCAGGAGGAGATCGCGTATGCAGAAACTCATATGAAAACCATCGAACGGGAAATGAAGGAACTGATAGCCGCCGACAGCAACATTTGCCGGAACTACAAGCTGCTGACCAGCATCAAAGGTGTAGGGCCGATCACGGCCATTGTGATGCTCTGTTCGACGCTTAATTTCACCAAAATCACAGACCACCGCAAGTTTGCCTGCTATTGCGGGCTGGCTCCGTTCGAACATAGCTCCGGCACAAGCGTTCGCGGGGGATGCCACACATCGAGCATGGCGAATCGAGACATTAAAGTACAACTGAACCGCAGTGCACTGATTGCCATCAGGTGTGATCCGCAACTAAAGGCATATTACGAACGCAAAGTGGCTGAAGGTAAACATAAATTCAGCGTCCTGAATGCTGTGAGGGCCAAAATCGCCGCCAGATGCTTTGCCGTCGTAAGGCGTGGAACACCATATGTAGCGTTGCAGATATAATCCGGCATACATATCTGCCATTCGATAAGATTTTGAGATCATTCAAAATCTCAAAATCTTATTGTCGGAACAGTCCGTCTAATTGGGAGCCGAACCTACTCATAATTAATGTATTGTCATTTCCGTACTCCGCAAATTAACGATTCTGACTATGGGATGCAAGGCTATACAAGCGCTTCGCGGCCTTGCATCCCATAACCAGAATCATTTTGCTAAACGCTACGACAAAAAATGACAATTTCCGGGCATGAAACTTTTTGCAGCTTTTATTTGGTTTTATCTTAGAATTCTACCGTCGGAAAAGGCGACATTCTGCGGCTCCTGACGATCCGGTTCTGATGTTCAGCCGCGATCGGCGGATTTCATCCCGTCCTGTGATCTGCCGTCGAAATTCCTCTGCTTTTTCAAAACGGCCGTCTTTTATTTTTCTTTTCATGGAGATAATTCAGCTCGTCGCTATAAATGTCCATGACAAAGCGCAGCATATTGTCGACCAAAGCCGTAAGCCTTGTGCTTTCATTCCCCAACAGGTGGAGGATTTCCGACACTTTGCGCTTGGTTTGCGCACTGACATAAATCGCCGAGCGGTTACGGCAATCTACCGGAGCGAAGAAGGTGCGTTCGAAATCCGGCAGTATGATCTTTTTCCGTCGGAATCCAGCAGGCTCCTTTACAGTAGTCGTTTGGGTGTCGACATTTGTTTTTTCAGCAGTTGGTGCCGATGTGTTTCCCTCGGGAGCGTCCGTATTTTCCTCTTCCGGCTCGGGAATCCTACGGACGACTTTCGAGTCCAAAGGAGCTTGTCCGGCGATCATCTGACGCATCAACTCCTCATCGACTTCGATACGGGGATGCTTCGGAAGGTTTGTTGCAGGTTTGTCAGTTTCTTTTAATGAATCCATGGTACAATGTTTTTGAGATTGAATATTCGTTATACGGTCATAAAGCTCGTGTGTTTGGTTTTATGTTTTAAACCATTCAAAATACCGTTTTCTGTTTAATACAGTTTATATCGGGATAATGAACGGAATAAGAAAACTTGCCTTTCATGCTGCAAGATACAACCGACAGAAATACCTCGATTCCGATGTCCGCTCACGACCGCTCCAGTCCGTTCGGCGGACTTTTTTTCATCTGTCCCGTCCTGAAAAAGGTTTACAGAAAAGAGTAA
>ERZ779656.959-NODE-959-length-17375-cov-24.510046_pt1 | contig 17375 bp, 10 predicted proteins | sample MGYA00511102_ERZ779656 | MGnify/ENA primary metagenome ERZ779656 (study PRJEB29588, sample SAMEA2143980) | human gut metagenome | biome: human gut; feature: human-associated habitat; material: faeces | place: Denmark | collected 2008/2010 ... | reverse complement strand
AACTGATTATTAATTAATAATAGCTGTTTTGGCGAATTTTCTCCGGACAGCAATGGGAAGACATTACAAAATTGAAGTTGAGAGCTTCTGTCGGTTCGGTAGGTAATGACAATATCGGCGGTCGTCGTTTTGCATATATCACTACCATTAACAGTAATTCCAGCGGTTATCATTTCGGATATACCGATAGCAACTATTACACAGGTATTCAGGAAGGTGAAGTAGGGGTTTCCGATCTGACTTGGGAAAAAGCTTTTAAAATGAATATCGGTCTTGAATTGGGGTTGTGGAACGAGTTGGATGTACAACTGGATTTCTTTAAAGAAAAACGTACCAGTATTTTTATGCAACGTTCTACCATCCCTACCCAAGCAGGTTTCGTGTCTAATCCGTATGCCAACTATGGTAAAGTGAATAATCAGGGATATGATCTTTCGGTAATTTACGACAAACGGTTCAATGATGATTGGGCAATGAGCCTGAGAGGTACTGTCACTTATGCTAAAAATGAGATATTGGAGAAAGACGAGCCGGAATCGGTCAAAGGAACTTACCGTTCCATTACGGGACGCTCCATTAATACCCTATGGGGATTGCAGGCAGAACGCCTTTTTACGGAAGATGATTTTATAAACGGGGAACTGAAACCCGGTATACCGAAACCTGAATTAGGAACGGAGGTACGTCCGGGAGATATCAAATATGTCGATATGAATGATGATGGGGTCATTACGGAAGCGGATGAAGGATATATAGGCGGAACAAAAGATCCGCGTATGGTATACGGTTTCGGTGGTAACCTGAATTACAAGCAATGGGATTTCAGCTTCTTCTTCCAGGGCTCTGCAGATGCGTATCGCGTTATCGGTGGTTCCGATTATTTTATTCCGGGGAGCGGACAAGGCGTATTGGGTAATGTATACGATAATTATACCGATTGCTGGACAGAAAAGAATCCTTCGCAGGATGTGTTCTGGCCTCGTCTATCAGAGAGTACGAATACCAATAATAGCCGTGCTTCTACCTGGTGGAAGAAAGATATGAGTTTCTTGCGACTGAAATCAATAGAATTGGGTTACAGTATTCCTCAGTCTGTTACGCGTAAAATTCATGCCAAGAGCATCCGCTTCTTTGTGAGCGGTAACAATCTGTTCTATCTTTCCAAATTCAAACTTTGGGATCCTGAACTGGATACCGTCGACGGTTTGAAATATCCGTCCATGCGCTCTTTGATGGTGGGATTTGACTTGAATTTTTAATGATAACCAACTATACAATCATATTATGAAACTATTTAAATATATTATAACCGGAGTTTTGGGTATGCAGCTCTTGACTTCATGCGTCGATTATCTGGATAAAGAACCTGATACGGAACTGACACTCCCTATGGTATTCGAAGATAAAACCCGTATAGAGGGTTGGCTTGCCAATGTATATTCTCATGTTCCCGATCCTTATTGGGGATACGCGCGGAAATTAGGATGGGATATCCTCAGTGATGATATGACAGCCTCTGAACGGTGGCGGCAATGGGATTGGAAAGTAATTCCGATGCTATTGGGCGAATGGACACCTTCTACGGATTGGGACGGTAACTATTGGGCACGGTTGCCCCAGCTGATACGCGAGGCTAATATTTTTATAGAAAACGTACATCCGCTGCCCGAACAGGGAATCAGTGCTACTGAAGTGACGTATATGAAAGCGGAGATGCGGTTTATGATCGCTTATTATTATTATCTGCTGTCAAATACGTATGGTCCGGTTCCTTTCAAACCGAACTATATAGCGCCGACAGACTTTAATTTGGCGGATTTAATGGAAGGACAACGCCCCTATTATGAAGTGGTGGATTGGGTGGATAAAGAGTTGAAGGAAGTGGCCGAAATTCTTCCTGCCAAATATACCGAAGCACGTAAATACGGCCGTGCTACTTCTATCATGTGTCTTGCAGTACGTGCCCGTATGTTACTTTTTGCCGCCAGTCCGTTGGTAAATGGAAATCCTGATTATGCAAATCATAAGAATAAGGACGGCGAGAATCTTTTCAGTACTACTGCCGACAAGAGTAAATGGGCGTATGCGGCGCAGGCTTGTAAAGAACTGATTGATGCCGCTGAAGCTGCCGGACATAAATTGTATACGGAGAATAATCCTGATGGTACAATAGACCCGTTTATGTCTTATCAAAATCTTTTCCTGACAAGATATGACGAAGGAAATACTGAAATTCTGTTTGCACGTCCCGGTGGTTCGGAATATGGCGAATATGAAAAACATGCCACTCCGGCTGCCAGTGGCGGTAGCGGCGGCTTAGGCGTTACGCAGTCGTTGGTGGATGCATTCTTTACGGAAAACGGTCTGCCTATCAATGATGATTCCGAATATGTGGAAAGCGGTTTTTCTGGTTCTGATGAAACGCGTGATAATACAGTGTGGGATACGGAAGTGAACGGAGGAGCGATAACCAAAAGCGGCACTTATAATATGTATTGTCATCGTGAGCCTCGTTTCTATATTACGGTGAGCTATAATAACTCTTATTTCACACAGGAAAAGCGTCTATTTAATTTTTTCAATGGAAGCGCCGACAATCCGCATACCCATGATGCTCCACAAAACGGTTATTTGATACGTAAAAAAATCTCTCCGGACTTGAATGTAAAGCAGGGTACTTATAAGTATCGTCCGGGTATTGTCTATCGCTTGGGAGAGGCTTATCTGAATTATGCGGAAGCATTGAACGAATCCGATCCGGGTAATGGGGACATTTTGGTCTATCTGAATAAAATCCGTGAGCGTGCGGGTATTCGCCAGTATACCACGGGTGCTACGGATGAAAATTTTATTCATGTTGATTTGAACGACCAGGCGGAAATGCGCAAGTTGATTCGTGCCGAACGTCGTGTGGAATTGAGCTGTGAAGGAATCCGTTATGATGACCTTCGCCGTTGGAAAGAAGCGGAAAATGTATTGAACGGAGATTTCTACGGAATGAATTTCAGCGGAAGAGATAATTCTTCTTTCTATGTACTTACGCCTTATCTAAAACGGGTATACAAGAAAGCCTATTATTGGTTCCCTATCCATCAGTCGGAAATAGATAAGAATGATAAACTTGTTCAAAGCCCTTATTGGAATTAACAGTTAAAAATGCAATTGATTATTATGAAGAATGCGATAAAAAATATTCTAATGACATTACCCTTTGTAATTATGGGTTGTCAAGATGAAACGGAACGGATAACTTTGGATTCCCCACAAGACACGATGGGACTGAAAGTTTCTTCGAGTGATGTGGTATTGAATCAGGATTTGGGTAATGAAGAAGCAATATCCTTTACATGGGGAAGTGCTGCCAATCGAGGAGAAGGAACGAAACTCACATATTATTTTAAGATGGATATGGCCGATAATAACTTTGAGACTTCCATCGCAAAAGTAGAAATTCCGGAAGGTGTACAAAGTATCAGTTATACGCACAAGGAAATGAACGCTTTATTGAGCGGGTGGAAGGTAACAGCGGGAGAAACCGCCATGTTAGAGGCAGAAATCATAGCTGAAGTTTCAGGAGGCAGTGTATATATGAAACCGGAAATATCCAAGGTGCAGTTTTCGGTGACAGGTTATTATATTGAGCCGAGAGATCTTTTCATTGTAGGTACCGCCGTTGAAGAGATGGATGCAACTAAAGCGCTTAAAATGAACGAGGTGCTTTCCGAACAAAAATATGAATGGGGCGGACATTTGAAGAAAGGTGACTTTAAGTTCATAAAGAGCCGGACAAGTCTGACACCTTCTTATACAAGAGGCGCCGATAACAATACATTGGTTTATAATGAAACGGATGATGGTACGGAAACATTGTTCCACATAGATAAGGATGGGTATTATTTCATTACTGTCGATGTGGAGAAATTAACTATTGCAAGTGAATATCCGGATGGAAATGATTATCAAAATATATGGATAATAGGTAACGCTACTCCGGCAGGCTGGAACGTTCCTAGTACCATTGAATTGAATAAAAAGAACCAAGTAGAATTTGAATATAAGGGTCCTTTATACGAAGGAGAACTAAAATTTATGTTGCAGAATGATAAAGGATTTGAGTGTGATTATCTGATGGCTGAAACAAACGGAGCATCTATTTTTTCGACAAAGATGATACGCAAGAATTATCCGGAAACAAATGATGCTAATGATACAAAATGGAAAGTCAATCTAAGTGAAACTGGTAATTATAGGATTACGTTGGATACTTATATGATGGAAATAACATTTGAAAAAATAGAAATACCTGATAATCTCCCTATTAAAGCTGTTTGGATGACGGGTAAAGCTACTTTAACCGAATGGAATACACCATTTAAAATACCTTTCCAGTATAATCCGGATGAAAAGGAAGGTACGTTTGTATGGGAAGGACATCTCAACCCAGGAGAAATAAAATTTCCCCTGAGTAATACTCAAGGTTTTGAGTGTGATTATTTGATGCCTGAGGAAAATGGTACTTTAGTTACCGAAGCCCATAAAATGGTACGTAAAAATTATCCTGATAATACAGATGAGAACGACTATAAGTGGAGAGTGGATGAAGCCGGGAAATATAAGATATCTCTGAATGTGATAGATATGACAGTTAAATTTGAAAAACTACAGTAATACCAGGTAATTATGATAAAAATATTTATTATACAATTTTTATTGATTGTGGCATCCCTTTTGGGGGGATGCCAAGATGAAGGAACCGGATGGACGCCTGATATGATTCCTGACGAGAATTTGCCGTCTGATGATGATGATGACGATGAGCAGGTGTATGCACCTATCAGTTTGAACGCTCCTTTATATTGGAGTGTATATGAGTATGCCTGGGTAGCCGAACAGGCCGGTAGTAATACGAATATGCCTGAAGTGACTTGGGATGCGAATATTGATTGGGTATCGGAGAATCTTCTGCCTTATGGTTACGATATGATTTGTACGGACGGCTTTATGTCAATGACAAACGATCCCGGTATTGAACCGGGTGGGTATATGACCCATTATGCCGGTATAAAACTGACGGATTTAGTAGCTAAATGTAAGGCCAAAGGTTTGAAACTGGGTGTTTATGATAATCCGTTATGGGTACACTGCTCGTATGAAACGGTAGTAAAAGGTACTGAAGGTATTACAGTGGGGAGTTTAGTGTACGATTCCGCCAAAGATGATGTTCTTCATCCGGATAAAGGGGATGTCTTTACTTGGATAGTTCCCAGCCATAAAGGTGCTAAGGAGTTTATTGATGGCTTCTTTAAATATTATAAGAAAATAGGAGTAGAATTTATCCGTATGGATTTCCTCTGTCTGTTTGAAACGGGAGATGGTGCCGGCGAAATGCCCGGTAGAGGATATGGACGTGAAGAATACGAACTTGCGTTGAAGTATATTTCCGAGGCTGCCACAAAGTATCAGGTATTCACTTCGCTTGTGATGCCCAATCTGAAAAATGATGCGGAGTTGGAGAAGAAATATGGTAATATGATTCGGGTAGATGCCGATACAATGAAAGGCGGATGGGAACACTTTGCAAGCAATGGCTCTACATGGTTCAATCCCAATGGATGGCCGTCTACCTCTAATATGTTTACCGGCCTTATCAGTTGGTCGCACATTGCGGGAAGGGGAAAGGTAGTGCTGGATGCTGATTTTACCCGTTTGAATACATTTAATACGGATGGTGAAAAACAGAGCGTGATTTCTTTGCAACTGATGGCGGGTGGTCCGATTGCCGTAGCCGATCAGTATAATACGATTGTCAGCGGTGATTTAAAGTTTTATCAGAATGAAGAATTGCTGGCTTTAAACAAAGACGGATTTGTAGGAAAACCTTTGTCGGATGATTTGTGGAATGCAAAAAATCAAATATGGTACGGACAGATGTCCGACGGAGACTATATCATAGGTTTTTTCAATAAAGAAGATAATGAATATGACCGTACACTCGATTTTTCTGAAATAGGCATTGAGGGCAAGGTAAAAGTGCGTGATTTGTGGAAACATCAGGATGAGGGGGAAGCTGAAACTTCTTTGAGTTATAAGATTCCCGGGCGTTCTTGCAAGATTGTACGTCTGACAAAATCTGAGTGATAATGAAAGTATAATAAAACAAGTATTGTCTTGTTTGAGAAATTCAGGTGAAAATAATGATATGATAAAGAATTTGAATATGAAACTGTTTCTGATGGCATTGACATTCTTTTTCGGAGGATGCGAGGATAAGGGTACAGGCTGGACACCGGATATGATTCCCGATGATCCCGTGATAACTCCCGGTGATGACGCTGATACGGAAGGAATACATACTTATAACGCCCCTCTCTATTGGAGTGTCTATGAATACTGTTGGAAATTGGAGCGCAGAAATGAAGAATTGGTCAATGCCGGTGGGCAAGGACAGGCTATTGATATGTCTGAAGGTTCCTGGCAGGATATAATCGACTATGTGGCGGAAAATCTGCTTCCTTATGGTTACAATATGATTTGTACGGATGGTTTTATGGCGATGGATGGTACTTCCGAGCCCGATCCTACGGGATATATGACGAAATACGGATCGGTAAAACTGAAGAAACTTTCGGAAATGTGCAAGGCTAAGGGACTGAAACTGGGTGTTTATGACAATCCTTTGTGGATACATGGTCCGGAAGAAACCATTATAGAGGGTACTGATAATATTACCTTCAAGGATTTGCGTTATAAGCAAGGTGAAGATAATGTACTTTATCCTGACGCCGACGATGGCTTCTCGTGGGTAGTAGCAAGTCATAAAGGTGCTGAGGAGTACATCGACGGCTTCTTTAAATATTATAAGAATCTTGGTGTGGACTTTATCCGTATGGACTTTCTTTGTTATTATGAAAACGGGTACGACCGCGGTATGAATGCCATAAAAGGTAAAGGGTACGGACGAGAGAATTATAAACTTGCTCTGCAATATATCTGTAAGGCTGCAAAGAAATACGGTGTATTTACTTCGTTGGTAATGCCCAATATGCATGAGGATGCGGCTCTGGAGCGTGAGTATGGTAATATGGCGCGTATCGTTGGTGATACGTGGAGCGGTGGCTGGCATCATGTGTCTAATTCCGATCGCGGCAAAGTATTTGAAGATTGGCCCAGTTGTGGCAATATGTTCGATGGCTTTACGCACTGGTCTAAATACTCCGGACGTGGTAAAATGATTATGGACGGTGACTTTATCCGCTTGAATACATTCGGTTCCGATGCGGAAAAGGAAAGTGTCATTTCTCTGCAACTCATGGCGGGCGGTCCGGTAGCGATTGCCGATGTGCCGGGAGATAGTTTTGCCAATTCAGATTTGAAGTTTTGCCAGAACGAAGAAATGCTGGCTTTGAATAAGGATGGTTTTGTCGGTAAACCTTTATCCGATGTTTTAAATAGTACGGACAGTCAGATATGGTATGGACAGATGACAAACGGTGACTGGGTGATAGGCCTGTTCAATCGCGAAGATTCCAAGCAGTTTCGTTCGGTGAAATTCTCCGATTTAGGTATTGAGGGTAAGATGAAAGTGCGTGACTTGTGGAAACGTGCAGATGAAGGAGAAGCTGATAACTTGAATGTGGAACTTGAGGCGCATGCCTGCAAGATTGTGAGGTTAACCAAACTCTGATTGTCTCACTTATGAATAGATAGAGAAATATGAAAAATACAATTAATATAGTGTTATTTCTACTTCTGGCAGCAGTGGGGAAAGCGCAGAATCTTTCCTCACCGGACGGTAATTTATTACTGAAGACAGTAGTAGAAAGGGGAATTCCCTATTACGAGCTTTCTTACAAAGGTAAAGCTGTGCTTGCACCGAGTCGTCTCGGATTGGATATTAAATATGAACGCGGATTAATGAACGATTTCAGTGTGAAATCGGTACAGACGGATTCATTGGACGAATCGTGGAAACCGGTATGGGGTGAGCAATCGCTTATCCGTAACCATTATAACGAAATGCTGCTTACATTGGAACAAGGTTTCAGCGGGCGCACGTTGAATATACGTTTTCGTCTCTTTAATGATGGTTTGGGATTTCGTTATGAGTTTCCCGAACAACCTACTTTGAATAAGTTCGTTATCAATGAGGAACTGACTCAGTTCAATTTGGCGCATGATTATACGGCTTTTTGCATGCCGGGTGATTATGACACTAATGAGTTTACCTACACCACAGCTCCTCTTTCTCAGATACGTGAAGAGATGCCTAAACAATCCGTGGCCATGAAGTCGTATGAAGCGAAATCGGCGGGTGATTTGATAGTACAGACGCCTCTGATGCTGAAAGGGAGTAACGGATTGTACATTAATATCCATGAAGCTGCTTTGGTGGATTACGCAGCTATGGAATTGAATGTAAATGATAAGTCTTTTTGTTTGACTGCCTGCTTAGTACCGGATAAAAACGGTGATAAAGGTTTCTTGCAAACCCCTTGCTTCTCACCTTGGCGCACAGTGGTAGTAAGTGATGACGCAAGGAATATCCTTGCCAGTAAGCTGATTCTGAATCTGAATGAGCCTTGCGGATATGCAGATACATCTTGGATTAAGCCGATGAAATATATCGGTGTATGGTGGGAGATGTTTATCGGGACAGGGAAAGATTGGGCATACAGCAGTTATAATCGTGCAAAACCGGGAGTGACCGATTATAGCAAACTGACTCCTAATGGGCGTCATGCGGCCAATACCGATAATGTAAAAAGATATATTGACTTTGCTGCCAAACATGGTTTTGACGCCGTATTGGTGGAGGGATGGAACGAAGGTTGGGAAGACTGGACGGCTTATACTAAAAATCGCCAGTTTAGTTTTACTTCTCCCTATCCGGATTTCGATGTAGATGAATTGCAGCGGTATGCCCATGAAAAGGGGGTGCGTGTAATGATGCATCATGAAACGTCTGCCAATGCCGCTGATTATGAACGACAATTGGATGATGCTTTCAAATTTATGGTGAATCATGGTTATAATGCAGTAAAAACGGGTTATGTAGGCCCTATAATTCCGCGTTGCGAATATCATGCTTCGCAATGGATGAATAATCATTATATACATGTGGCAAAGCGCGCAGCGGATTTTAATATTATGGTAAACAGTCACGAAGCTGTACGTCCTACGGGGTTGTGCCGTACTTATCCAAACTGGTTGGCGCAGGAATCTGCCCGTGGAACCGAATTTGAATCAATGGGCGGTAATCCGGTGGATCACACTACTATTTTACCTTTTACCCGTTTAATGGGCGGACCGATGGATTATACTCCGGGTATCTTTCAGGGAGATTTGAGTTATTACGAGAACGGTTATAAAAAGGATCAGCAGGCACGTACTACATTGGCCCGTCAATTGGCTTTGTATTGTACTATGTATAGTCCGCTTCAAATGGCTGCGGATTTGCCTGAGAATTACGAACGTTTTATAGATGCATTCCAGTTTATCAAGGATGTGGCGGTAGATTGGGATGAAAGCAGGTATTTGGAAGCCGAACCGGGTGATTATATCACTGTAGCACGACGTGCCAAAGGTACAAATAATTGGTTTGTAGGCTGTACGGCCGATGAGAATGGACATGTATCCAATCTTAAACTTGATTTTTTGATTCCCGGTAAGAAGTATATCGCTACTGTTTATGCCGATGCAAAAGATGCCGATTGGAAGAAAAATCCGCAGGCTTATGTTATTCGCAAAGGGATTGCTACTTCCAAAACCAAACTGAAACTTAGGGCGGCTTCGGGTGGAGGCTATGCCATCAGTTTGATAGAAGTGCGAGATAAAGCAGAGTTAAGGAAAATGAAAAGTTTACCAACTAATATTTATTGAAAATGAGACGAATAGGATTATGTAAATTCAATGCTTTACTTCTCTTGGCAGGACTATGCGTGATGGGCAGTTGTGCCGAAGACGAATTACCGGCACCGATGAAGAAAGCACGGACTGTGGTAAAGCTTACAGCAGATTGGTCGGAATGTTCTTCGGCAGCACCGGCGAAATATATGGTGCGTATAGGCAATGAGACACAGGAAGTAACCGGTAATGTAAATAGTTTTTTATTGCTCTCCACAAGTGATTATGACATGGTGGCGTATAATGAACCGCAAGGAGTTACTGTTAACGGTAATATAGCTACCCTGAATACGGTAGCTACAAGGAGTGAGGGAAGTTCTGTCGTTACAGGTAATCCCGATGATTTGTTTTCTGTTTCGGAGGATTTAGTACAGGATGAACTACTTGCTTTGACAGGAGACACATTGCGGCTGACTGTAAAGATGCAACAGCGTACACGTCAAGTTAATATAACAATGGATACCGATGTGGAGAGTATTAAATCGGTGACAGGTATGCTGGATAATGTAGTATCGAGTATAGACCTGACTACCGGTGAACTGCTGAGTGTGGCTAAAGCTTCTGTCAGTTTTACTGCGTCACAGGTAGCAGAAGGTGAGGCACGTATGCGGCTCAAAGGCACTGTGCGTCTATTGGGGGTATCTCAAGAAAAAGCACAGCGGCAGATAATGACGGTGAAGATAACTAAAGAAGATGAAACAACTGAGACAATAACTACCGACCTTACTGAAGTATTGTCTAAACTTGACGAAGGCGGTAATACGCCGTTGGATATAGAAGGAAGAGGCGGGTTCAACGGTAATGTCATAAATTGGGTTGTGGAAGAAAAAGGAGATTTAGATTTAAAATAATTAAGAACTTTAAAGACTTAAGCAATGAAAAAGAACACATGTTTTGTTATGCTGGCTGCTTTGATGATGGCAGGTTGCAGCAATGAAGTAGAAGAACAGGTAATGGATAGCAGACGGGTACCACTGCAAATAAATGGTGATATCAATATGCTGATGACACGTGCGGCAGATGGCCATTGGGATGATAATGACGCTATCGGTGTGTATATGGTAAATGCAGATAATAGCATAGTAGATGAGGTAAGTAATTATCGTTATGAAGTACTTGATAAGGTCAGTGGTAGTTTTTCTCCTGCCGGGGAAAATAATACGGCTTATTTTCCCGAAAATGGTGATGCTGTGAATGTAGTGGCTTATTATCCGCAAGGAGAAGTAGTTGATAATAAATTATCGTTGGATTTAGCTAATCAGGGTGAGCAGCCACGTATAGATTTAATGTCAGCAAATGCAGAAGGTGCAAGTAAAAGTAATCCTACTATTAATCTTGAATTTAAACATCGTTTGACTAAACTTTTTTTTGTAATAGAAGGTGATGTCAATACCGATGGTATAAATGCTACAATAAGCGATCAATATACTAAGATTCAGTATGATATTTTGAATGATAAGTTGTTGATTGCTGATGGGAGTGAAAAAGAAAACATAGTTATGAAATATTGGAATCTTGATGAAGGCACGAATAGGTTTGTTGAAGCTATTGTGTTACCCAATGACGAAAACAATAGTGCAGTAGATCGTGAATTGACATTTCAATTGAATGAAAAAATATTTAAAGCGACGATTAGTAACAGTACTACATTTGAAGCTGGTAAGAAGTATACTTATAAAGTTAAATTTGAAACAACTCCTTCAGGAAATATAAATGTAAGTATTACAGGAGTAAGCATTAAGAATTGGGACGATGTTGATATAAGTGGTGGTAATATAATAGTTCCTGGAACATTGAAATTTGATAAATTATACTTGGCAAGTGGTTTCACGGATTGGGGACGGCCGTATGAAATGACGGAAAGCGAAGATGGGAAAACCTTTACTTGGACAGGAAATGTAACCGGTGATGGCCAAGAAATGAAATTTGCTCTCCTTCAACAAAGTCTTAGTGGAGATGTACAATTAATGCCTAATATGAGTGGAACAACTAATAAAGATGTAGAATTAAATGTGGAAATGGATGCATATCCTGTGATATATTATGATAAAGGAGAAAATGACCCCATTAAACGTGATAATAAGTGGGTGATAACAGAAAAAGGTACATATACTGTCACTGTTAATGTGGAAACTATGAAAGTAAAAGTAGAAAAGTTAGATGATGTTGTTTATTTGGTTGGAACTGTTTTAGTGCCAGAGGGTGGAAATCCAGACGATGGTTATGATTTGAAAAGAGCTCCCTATTTTAAAAAGATAGCTGACAATAAATATGAATTGACAATCAACTTGCATAAGGGTGACTTTAAAATACTCTCCAAAATAGAATATGATAATACTAATACTAATTATGATTATTATGCTCCTGAGGCAAATGCTCCATTTGAACCAGGAAGTAACATGAGTGTAGATTATCGTCAGGCGAATGAGCAAGATTACAAATGGCAAGTAACTGCAGACCAAACCGGTACTTATAAACTCACTCTGAATACTTCCGATATGACATTAACCGCAGTGAAGCAGTGAAGTTAAAAAATCAGCAATAACTGAATCAACAGGGTGAAATAACAGTTTTCAGGATTTTATAAAAAGCTTATATCCTCATTCATAAATACATGTCTATATTAACGGAATAATCTATGAATGAGGATATTTTTTGTACTATTAAAAGCCTTTTAATAAAGGCTCATATAGTAAAGGGGCGGGGAGGTATAATCAAGGAATAGACATAGGTTATACAAACTGTCAGTTAGTGATATGAATTCAGATAAATCATACAGATTTATTTATTATTTACTTAAACAGGTACTTTTGAATATGAAACAAACTTTTCAAATGATAGTATTGGTAACTTGTGCGTTGTTTATGGCACTGACGGTGCAAGCGCAGAATGCTACCAAGGTTTACCAACAGGTTTCTCCGGACAATAATGTCCATCTTTCTTTTGAACTGCAAGAAAAAGGCAAACCCTCTTATTCTTTACAATACAAGAAATCTCAGGTTATCAATCCCAGTACCTTGGGTCTTGAACTGAACGGGCAGGAAAGCTTGCAGGAGGGGTTTGAAGTAGTAAATACCTCTACATCTTCGTTCGATGAAACTTGGCAACCGGTGTGGGGAGAGAATAAGGATATACGTAATCATTATAACGAACTGCTGGTGGAACTGAAGCAAACATCGACCGGCCGTTTTATGAATCTTCGTTTCCGCGTGTACGACGATGGGATAGGCTTTCGTTACGAATTCCCTCAGCAGAGGAATTTGGTCTATTTCGTTGTCAAGGAGGAACATTCGCAGTTTGCCATGAGCGGTGACCATACTGCATGGTGGATTCCGGGAGATTATGATACACAAGAATATGATTATACGGAGTCTAAACTTTCCGAAATCCGCGGGTTGCTGCAAGGCGCTGTCAGCGGTAATGCTTCGCAGACTGTTTTCTCGCCTACCGGTGTGCAGACTTCCCTTCAGATGAAAACGGCCGAAGGACTTTATATCAATTTGCACGAGGCTGCGTTGGTTGATTATTCATGTATGCATCTTAATCTGGATGATAAGAATTTAATATTCGAATCATGGCTGACTCCGGATGCGGTAGGAAACAAAGCATATATGCAGAGTCCTTGCCATACTCCTTGGCGTACGGTGATGGTGAGTGACGACGCACGGAAGATATTGGCATCGAATCTTATTCTTAACCTGAATGAGCCTTGTAAATATGAAGATACTTCTTGGATTAAGCCGGTGAAGTACATCGGTGTGTGGTGGGAAATGATTGCCGGTGGAAAGCCATGGGCGTATACTTGGGATATTCCTTCGGTGAAACTCGGTGAAACGGATTATACCAGGGTGAAACCCAACGGGGTCCATCCGGCTAACAATGCTAATGTAAAGAAGTATATTGATTTTGCCGCCGAACATGGCTTCGACCAAGTATTGGTGGAAGGCTGGAATATTGGTTGGGAAGATTGGTTTGGCAATTCTAAAGATTATGTTTTCGACTTCCAAACTCCTTATCCCGATTTTGATATTAAAATGCTGAATGAATATGCTCATTCAAAAGGGGTGAAACTGATGATGCACCACGAAACATCATCCTCTGTACGTAACTACGAACGGCATATGGAAGCGGCTTATCAGCTGATGAATAAATATGGATATAACTCGGTCAAGAGTGGTTATGTGGGGAATATAATTCCCCGTGGAGAACATCATTACGGACAGTGGCTTAATAATCATTATCTGTATGCTGTGACTGAAGCTGCGAAGCATCGTATCATGGTTAATGCCCATGAGGCAGTACGTCCTACGGGACTTTGCCGCACGTATCCAAACCTGATTGGTAATGAGTCTGCCAGAGGTACGGAATACGAGGCTTTTGCCGGTAACAAACCTTTTCATACCACTGTGCTTCCGTTTACTCGTCTGCAAGGCGGCCCGATGGATTATACCCCTGGTATTTTCGAAATGGATATGAATAAATTGAATCCCAACAGTCATTCTCATGTAAACTCCACCCTTGCGCGTCAACTGGCATTGTATGTCACTATGTATAGCCCTTTGCAAATGGCTGCCGACCTTCCGGAGAATTACGAACGTTTTATGGATGCTTTTCAGTTCATCAAGGATGTAGCGGTAGATTGGGATGAAAGCCGTTATCTTGAAGCCGAACCGGGACGTTATATTGTGGTTGCCCGTAAGGCTAAGGGAACGGATAATTGGTTTGTAGGCTGCACCAGTAACGAGGACGGTCATATTTCAGCATTGAAGTTGGACTTCCTTGATAAGGATAAGAAGTATATTGCCACTGTCTATGAAGACAGTAAGGATGCCCATTATCGAACTAATCCTCAAGCTTATACCATTCGGAAAGGAATTGTGTCGGCCAAATCTGTATTGAAAATGAAAGCAGCGCCGGGTGGCGGTTATGCTATCAGTATCATGGAAGTTACGGATAAGGCTGCAATGAAAGGAGTGAAGAATCTGAAATAATATTTTAATTGAAACATTGGATGCCCAATGAATGGATTTAAGAAATCTTCTTCTCAAAAGAAACCCTTGTTGCAAGGGTTTCTTTTGGATTTTAAAAAGGGGAAAACAATTATTTGTTTGGTTGCCCTACTAATGCTGGCAACCGCAAAGACTTCAGCGTCCGATAATAATCCGGTTGCCAACCCTGAAGCGGTGGTGATTTGCGGAAAAGCGCGCTTCACTGTTCTTACACCGGAAATGATTCGCATTGAATACAGTGCTAAAGGTATATTTGAGGACCAAGCTACGTTTACCGTAACCAATCGTAGGCTGAAGGTGCCACGTTTCAGGAAGAGGGAAGACAATACGTATTTGTATATAGTTACCGATAAGGTAAGGTTGAAATATCGCAAAAGTACAAATCCGGTGACAACTCCTGCCTCTCCTGAAAATCTGACCATAACTATCGATAACAATGGATGTGAGTCTGTGTGGTATCCCGGTAAATCAGATTCGTTGAATCTTAAAGGTACCTGCCGCACTCTTGACGGAAGTAATGGAGATAATAAGCGTGCCGAAATGGAGAACGGATTGATATCACGTTCCGGATGGGCTGTCATAGACGATTCATGGGCTGCCATACGCTCTGACGGTGGGCGTTCTTATGCTCTCCGGCCCAATGCGGATATGGAGTTTGACTGGTGGGCGGAACGCTCCGATACGGATGCTCTTGACATCTATTATCTGGGTTATGGTAATGATTATAAGAAAGCTATTTCCGACTACACTAAAATTGCGGGTAAGATACCATTGCCGCCCGATTATGTATTCGGATATTGGTATAGCAAATACTCTGCTTATTCGGCAGATGACTACCGCCGGATTATGTCTGAAATCAAGGATAATAAGATTCCTGCCGATGTAATGATTCTGGATATGGATTGGCACTGGAACGTAGGAAATGGACAATCCGGAGATAAAGGTGGTTGGACAGGATGGTCGTGGAATACCAATCTGATACCGAATCCTAAGGGCTTGCTCCGGGATATCCATGATAATAATTTTAAGATTGCCCTTAATCTTCATCCTGCCGACGGTATAAACAAGAATGAATCGCCTGTCTATTTCGCGGCAATGAACTCGGAACTTAATGGTAAGTATCTTAACGACAAAAAAGATAATATCTCTTGGAGCATTGACTATACGGACTTTACAAAATCATTCTTTAAAAATATCATCCGTAATCACGAAAGTGAGGGAGTTGACTTCTGGTGGATTGACTGGCAGCAACATCTTACAAGCAATAATACTTACGGATTGAGTGAAACATTCTGGTGCAATCATGTATTCTTTAACGATATGGCGAGAAAACGTACAGACCGCAGACCTGTAATTTTCCACCGTTGGGGAGGCTTGGGCAGCCATCGTTATCAGATTGGTTTTTCGGGCGATGCTCTTATAAACTTTCAGACTCTTGGCTTCCAACCTTATTTTACGGCTACAGCTTCGAATGTAGGGTATGGTTATTGGGGGCACGATCTTGGCGGACATGCATTCACAGATGAGAGTATTGTAAATGATCCGGAACTTGTACTTCGTTGGATACAATTCGGAGTGTTTACACCGATTTTCCGTACACATGCGACAAACGATGCACGCATAGAACGTCGAATTTGGAAGTTTGATAATTTTCCGACGATGCTTGAGGCGGTACGGCTTCGCTACTCGCTTTTTCCCTATCTCTACACTATGGCCCGTAAAGCTTATGATACCGGTATATCTGTTTGCCGTCCTCTGTATTATGAATATCCGGAGAGTGAGGAAGCTTATGTTTATGAGAACGAGTATTTTTTCGGTGATGATATCCTTGTAGCTCCTATCACTGAAGCTGCTGTTGATGGTATCAGTGCCAAGGAAATCTGGTTTCCTGAAGGAAAATGGTGGAGCGTATCTACCAATGAACTTATTGAGGGACCGTGTAAAAAGGTTATGAATTTCACACACGAGCAAATACCCTATTTTTTCAGACAAGGGGCTATCATACCCTACAACCCTCCTACTGTAATGAATGTTACCGAACGTCCGGATAATCTAATCCTGAATATTGTAGCCGGTTCTGATGGTGAAGGTTCTTTATATGAAGACAGTGGAGATAATAGTGATTATGCCACTATGTACTCTACAACAGCTCTGAAACAAATAGCTGATGGAAATAGAGGTAAGTATATTATTTCTGCACGTCGGGGTAATTATAAGGGTGGCGTGTCTGTACGTTCATATACGTTGCGGATATTTGATACTGCCGCACCCGTATCCGTAAAGGTGAACGGTAATACTGCTGTATCGTATGTTTATGACAAAGATAAAAGATGTACTACGGTCGAGGTTCCTGCCATAAAATGCTCCACAGGAGTTAAAGTTGAAGTTATCTATTCGAAAGAATAGATAACACTGCTGGGCACTTAGTCCCAGCTGATTTTCAATTGTTTATAATTTAGTTCT
>ERZ779656.945-NODE-945-length-17509-cov-2.874184_pt1 | contig 17509 bp, 17 predicted proteins | sample MGYA00511102_ERZ779656 | MGnify/ENA primary metagenome ERZ779656 (study PRJEB29588, sample SAMEA2143980) | human gut metagenome | biome: human gut; feature: human-associated habitat; material: faeces | place: Denmark | collected 2008/2010 ... | reverse complement strand
ATACGGTCATTAGGAATATCCATTTTGAATATAATGGGAATCCATTTCGCATGTAACTTTGCGGCAGGATATGGGAACGCGTGGTAAATTTGCTTTCCGTCCTGAGCGAACATGAAACTTCCTTTGGAGTCATCGTACACATAAGTCAGGTTGAAAGCTTCCTGTCCGTCCGCATTTTTGAGATAAAAGATGTATCCCGGACTTTCTGTATTTTGTGCGGCATATTCAAAAGATATGGTAAATGTTCCGGTTGCTACAGAAAGATATTTTTCAGTAAACACACAGAAAGAGGAGCGTTCGGAAATTCGTTTTTCGTTTCCATAGAATTGTAGTCCTTGCGAATATCCTTCGTTAATGATGCAGAGCAACAGGAAGAATATGATATAAAAGTGATGCTTCTTCATATATTGGATAAGATTCCTTGATGTCTCGGACAAAAATATGAAAAAAACAGCAATCTGTGGTCCATTTATAAGAAATTGTTTCTATTTGCGCTTTAGAAGCGGCAGGATAACTCTGATCTTTCAATACATATCACGATATTTCTTTTTATATTCAGTAGGTGTCACTCCATAAATCATCTTGAAGCATTTACTGAAATGCTGCGAATCCTTAAATCCGGTCTTGTATGCTATCTGGGTAAAGTTATCCGATCCCTCTTCTATCAGCTCTGCCGCTTTCTTCAAACGTATGTTTTTGATGAGCTCCATCGGTGAGATACCTATGAGCGTCTTTATCTTTTTGAATAGGGCGGAGCGGCTGATTCCTGCTTCTTCAACAAGCGTATCTACGCTCAAGTCCGGATGATCCAGATGTTTGTTGATGAAACAGACAATCCCGTCCAGCAAGTCTTTATCGGCTTGCGGAAGTGAGCGAAGCTCTTCTTGCTCTTCGGAATCGATATTGCTTTCTTCTTTATTTTGTATGAGTTCTGAATAATACAGTGCCTGAATCCCGGTCAGTTTCTTTTTGGGATGAATCTGTACTGCCTTTTGATAGACTCGTTTCACCTTTGGCTGTAGTATCTGCCCACGTATTTCCTCTTCGGAATAGTTTTTTCCGAGAGAACGCAGACGGATATACCGCTCCATTCCCGGAGCTTTTAAAGAAATGTATTTCCTGTTCAGTTTCCATGTATAACCCCGCTTTTCCATCTCTTTTAGGAATTGTAACCAGGAGTAGCTTTCCTGTACCGATTCCCTGATATCCAAACGGATCGCCATTCTCCATGTCGGTTTTCCTTCCTGTTCTGCTTTCCACTGTACATAAGGGATTGATTTTTTCTGGTCGGATTCAATGATAGACAGACCATATTTTCTGCACAGGTCATCGGAAATCTTACGGATCTCCGTATAATAACTCTTAGCATTACTATGGTACTTATGTCCGTCCACCATGCTTACAGAATTCCAGACAATATGATTATGATAGTGTCTGGTATTAAGATGTGTTGTTATGACTACTTCAAACTGTCCTTTTAAGAGCCGGTCTGCCAGTTCCTGCCCGATGAGATGTGCCAGTTCCGGTGTCACCTCACCTTCTGCAAAACTCTGTACCAGATGGTATCCTTCCACACCGCCCATCTTATGGAATCTCTTTTTCGTTGTCAGCATATCTTCATACGCATTTTCATTGGTGCATCCGATGGTATCTTCGAAGACCGCTTGTTCCGTCTTTGTCCGGTTCATGGCATAATCAATGGCAGCCTCCAGAGAGTCTGCTTTCTGTGTGGTTTTTTCTTTGTCTTTCACATATTCGATGGAACGGTCCAGGCGGTGGACGGGGATAACACTTGTATAAGCCATCTGTCATTACCACTCTTCCTTTACCAGATGCCATGTCTCTTTGGTAAGCCGGAGCATTTCCTGCACACTCTGCTCACTTGCCATTCCCGAAGCATTCGCAACATGGGCAAGCTGGTTCGCATTATTGCACAGACCCGCTATCTTCCTAAGCAGTTCCGGGTGATGCTCACAGGGTTTTGCGTGTACCTGTGCTCCTAAGATCAGCGAACGCATAAACTCTTCCCGACTCAGTCCGCTTTTTTCCACCTGTTCCTCCAATTCCCTGAGTTCCCTTGCATTTAACCGCACCGGGATCACATGGTTTCGTTTTCGCATTGCATCACCGTCCCTTCTCTTTTCTCTTTCATCATATCGCCAAGCTCCTCATCGGATTTTTTCGCTGCAACCATGCAACAGGTCACTATCACTCCTATAAATCCTCCGCTCATCAATGCGATTACAATCATTACTCCATTTCTTAACATGACTTGATCCTTCCTTTCCATTTCCGTCTGTGTCCGGGGGATTGGGGTTCTCCCCAAAGTGCGTTTGGATATCCAAACGCTATGCTTGCAAAACGAGTACCACCAGTTTTTGTAGCACCGGATTAACTCGATTCTGATTTATTTTGATTCTTTTATCTGTACCAGTCCATCAAGTGTCGTACAAATGATATGGAGTCTGTCTGCCATACTGATTTCGGTATTCATTGTTCCTGTCACTTCTTTCCCACATACGACTACCATCCGGCATCTCCGTAAAAGGATATGGGACATTCTTCCATATCCCTGCATATCTTCTGCATCAGACTCTTCCAAGAATGGTGAGAATACAAATCTCGGACAGATTGGTACATACCCAAGTTCATAGATTTTTCTGCAATATTTCTGCACTTTTACCCGGCTTTCTTCTGCTGAACAGCACACATAAGCCAGCGCCTGTTCCATACGCTCCATCTCCTTCCTGCATCCAGTTGGATGCCACTCATTTTCTCTATAAAAAACAAGATGTCCAATTGGACATCCCGGCTACTTTTCATCCTCTTTCTGCTCTGCTTCTAATGCAATTTTCACTCTGTCACTTCCCAGTTTGTAGTAGGCATCTGTTACCTCAATTCCCACTGCACGATAACCTGTCATAACCGCTGCAAGGACAGTTGTTCCTGCTCCGACAAACGGGTCCAGGATCAGCCCTCTCGGTTCACAAATCTGGATAACATCTTTCATAAGCTGCAACGGTTTCTCTGTCACATGAATCCGGTTCTGCGGATTGCCATATCGGAAGACGCCCGGCAGACAAGATACCGGACGGTTGATCGGCATCGGTCCGTTACTGCCCCACACAATATATTCAGCCTGCTGGCGGAAACGGCCTTTCTGTGGACGGGAGTTTCCCTTATCCCACACCGCTGTTCCTCTCCAGATCCATCCTGCCCACTGCAATGCATCGGTAATCGATGGATACTGACGCCAGTCAATGAACAGACAGATCGGAGCACCTTTCTTGCAGGCTTTCCGCACATCATAGAGCCATTCAGCCATCCAGTGCGTCCAAGATCTCTGGTCTTTGTTATCCCCATCGAAATCCGGAAGTGCATTGGCAGCACTCATACTGCTGTATTTCTGATTTGTAGTACGATTTCTTTCATTCTGTTTTGTTCCACCGGATGCATACGGCGGATCGGTAATAACTGCATCAAAGATTCCCGGCTGGAATGCTTTGACCAGTTTTAATGTATCTCCATGTAATATTTTCCAGTTTTCCCCTTCAGTATATTCCTCCGGGTATGTTCCCTCTTTCATAAGTTCTTCCAAACTCAGGCCATTTGTCATAGGCATCATCCTTTCTTTTCTCAGCGTTCCGGCTGATTTTTCTTCTTTGTCTTTTTATTTTCTTTGGGCGGCGGACTCAACTCAGTTTCTACATATTCGCTGATAATCAAAAGTGCTTTGTAATAGTCCCCACTTTCCAATACCCTTTTACGCATTTCTTTTGCTTCTGCTGTCTGTTTATTCTTTTTCAAAAGAGTTGAGGCATCGCCCATAATGGAAAAAATATTCCCATCATGTCCAAGGAGCTGTAACTTGGGACGTTGTTTCTCAGGCTTTGTCGGAATCTGCTCTGTTTTCTTCTCATACATTTTCGGCTGTTCTATATCAGGATGCCAAAAATGCACATTCATCGTTCCACCATCTACCTTGATATCCCTCTGTTCAAATCCTTCACCCCACCCGTCACTGTACTGCCCTGTAATGTATTCGGTGAATTCCTGTAGTTCTTCCTGACTTAAAAATTCATTTAATTCCAGTTTGGTACAGCCGTACAGGATTCCGTCTTTGTTTTCTATCGTAACAACTGCACTTTGTATCTTTTCCTGAATGGACTCACTTCCGTCAAAATACTGCATGAGATCATCTTCCCCATAGCGTTCCAGTTCTTCTCGGATGACTTCTTCATAATCGGCAAGTTCTGTTCCATCTAATGGCATTCCATATTCATCACTCTCCGACCACTCTTCTTCCCATTCGGATTCTTCTGAATAAAGATTTCCAGTCAGCTCCGTCAACAGATGTACGTGCATCGTTCCTTTTTCTTCCATTCTCTATCACCTTCTTTCTAATGGTCTGTCCCTGCATTTATTTGTCTGCTTTTTTTCTTTCGCAAGGTCTGCATAATCTGCCCCTTCTTTTTCCGGCAGATTGCAAATAATCTGATACGTTCCCTCGTAATGTTTTTTCATCTGTTCTTTCGCCCATCTCCCGGCAAAGTCATTATCGGTGCAGATTTCAATTTCTTTGATTTCCGGATGGTTCTTCAGAAACTCTTCCAGTGCGTCCGGCGGCTTTTTAAAACGTTCACTCTGTATCTGTGTGTTTTCTTTCGGAGCAGCGATTCCTCCAAGGGAAAGACGATATTTATCCCTCTTTCCTTCTTCCAGTGTCATGTGGGCCAGTGCATCAATACACGCTTCATATACGACAACTCGTTTTGTTTCTCTTTCAGGTGGAATACAAAAGCTGTACTTTTTTTCACTCCCGGTCTGCTCCATCTTGAATCCCTTCCCGTTTTTTTCATAGATTCCTCGCAGGAATGCATATCTTGCTTTTCCGGATTCATCTTTTCCAACAAAAACAGCGTTATGGTACGGGACACTTTCATAAAGGATTTCATGCGAAATACAATACGTGATCACTTCATCGCTGATTCCTCTGTGGTTTAAATAAGCCCTGATTCGTCTGCAATTACAATATCTCTCCGGCAGCTTAAAGGGTGGTTTTTCCTTTTTCGCAGACTGTGTCGGAATAAAAGACGGACTCTCTTCGCACAACAGTTTTACGGCATCTGTAAATTTCATTCCATCTACTTCAATCAGGAACCGCAGTGCGGACACGCCACCGATATCTCTGGATTTCCAATGCCATTTACTGGACAGTTCATTGATTTTAAAACTGTCATGGTCCGTCAACTGCCATTCATTTCTGGTTCTTGTCTTTTGCAACCGCTGTGCCTGATGCGTCCGCAAATACTCATACGCAGTCATATTTTTTGCTGCCTGAATCTCTTCTTCCGTTACCCAGGGCATTACAGAATTGCATCCTGAAGATCCAGTACCTTATCCGTCCGCTCCCAAGGAAACTCCTTTCTTCCAAAATGACCAAAAACTGCCGTCTGACGGAAAATCGGACGGTTCAGTCGAAGGGATTCCATGATCTGAACAGGTGTCACTCCAAACACCAGTGGGATTGCTGCCGCCAGACAATCATCCGCACACACTTTCCCTGTATCAAAGGTATCCACCTCAATCATAACCGGCTCTGCTACTCCGATTGCATAAGCCAGAGACACCTGACACTTGCTTGCAAACTCAGCAGCTACTATATTTTTTGCGATATACCTTGCCATATAAGCTGCCGAACGGTCTACTTTCGAACAGTCCTTTCCTGAAAATGCACCGCCGCCATGCGGAACCATACTTCCATAAGTATCCACCATCAGCTTTCTTCCGGTCAGTCCGGTATCTGCATCAAACCCTCCGCACACAAATTTTCCTGACGGATTGATCAGAATCTTCGTATCCTCATCCGGCGGCAGTAATCTGAGTGCTGAGCGAAGCACTTTCTCTCTGATTTCGGCATCTAACTTCTTCAGGCTCTTTTCTGCACCATGCTGGCAGGAAACAACAACACTTTCCAGTCTCACTGGCTTTCCATCTTCATATTCTACGGTTACCTGTGCTTTTCCATCCGAAAAGATATCTTTGATATATCCGCTTCTTCTGCAAGCCGAAAGTTCACGTGTGATCCGGTGTGCCAGAACAGTCGGCATTGGCATAAGCTGCGGAGTATCATCACACGCATATCCGACCATAACACCCTGATCTCCAGCTCCCCTGCTTCTATCTCTTAATTTTGCGCCGATATTATCCCGAAATTCTTTCGACACACTCACTGCTTTCGCAATATCTGGACTCTGCTGGTGTACAAACGTATCCATTTCTATCCCATCTGTACAATATCCACACTCTTCTAAAACTTTTCGGATCACATCAAACACTGGTGGTTCATATCCGCTGGTGATTTCTCCTGCTACAAACACATTTCCTCTTGTAGCAAGGACTTCACACGCCACTCTCGAAGATGGATCGTAACGCAGACATTCATCTAAGATTGCATCTGCTATCTGATCGCATACTTTGTCTGGGTGTCCTTCTGTTACTGATTCTGCTGTATAAAAACGTCTCATCATTCTTCTCCTTATATACAGACAGGGCAGAAGCTGCTTTATGCACATCTCCTGCCCTGTCAGATTGGTTTATCCTGTAATTCTTATTTTATTTTTCTTCTGTTTCTTCTTTGTTGTCTGTCATTTTTGACTTCTTTCTGCGGTATACAGTCACTCCTGTAGCTGTTCCAGCAGATGCCAGTGCAAGCAGAACAAACGCCCATATTTTCTGGTTATCACCTGTTTTTGGTGCATTTGTTTTTTCTGTTGTTTTCTCCGGTGTTCTGGCATCTTTCATTTCTACTTTCTGGACTTCCATTGTATCTTTCAATGTAAATGTGACATCTTCCGCAATCTCGTAACCATCCGGTGCTGTGATCTCACGCAGAGTAAGTTCTTCATTGACTGGGAGTTTTTCAACGGAATGTGGTTTTCCATCTGTAATCCACTCTTCCAGAACAGTTCCGTCTTTGCGGATAATCTGAAGCTTTGCCCCTTCCAGTTCTTTTCCGGTTGTAAGGTCTGTTTTTGAAATTTCCACTTTGGAATATTCATCTTTCATCTCAACCTTTGTCACACTGCCATCTTCTTTGACTTCAAACATCACATCGCTGGCAGACACATAGCCATCTTCATAAGGAGCCAGTTCCTCATGTAAGGTATAACTTCCTTCCGGCAGTCCGTAAATGACATGTTCTTCCTTACTGCTTACCCATTCTTCCACAACATTTCCGTCTTTATCAATGACCTGCAGTTTTGCTCCTTCCAGCTCATTTCCGGTTGTTGCATCTGTTTTGGTAATACGTGTTTCTGTCGGCTGATTCTCAACTTCTTTGTTCAGTTCAATCTTTGCAAGATTCTGATTTTCATAGGTTGCGTCTACATTCCATACTTCCTCATTTGGAAGATATCCGGCTTTTCTGACTTCCTCTTTGACATAGTATTTTCCATGTGGAAGATCACTGTCGAAAGTAAGTGTTCCCTTTGCATCCGTTGCTTTCTTTTCCAGCAGGGTATCTTTCTCTACGAGAACCTCTCCCTGATTAGAAAGAATATCTTCTGCAGCATACAGTCCAAAAATAACACCTTCCAGCTTTTCGCCTGTGACAGAATCTTTCTTTTCTACTGATACGAAAACTTTCTGTCTTTCATTTTTATAGGTAACGCCTTCATAAACAACTGCCTGTGTATCATCCTCTGCTGTCAGGGTAAATTCTTTCTGTTCTGTATTTAGGACAAAATTCTCTCCTGCTACAACTTCTTTCAGATAATACGTTCCCAGTGGCAGATTGTTGATAACTGCTGTTCCATTTTCATCTGTAGTCAGTTTGGCTACCAGGTCATCTTTCTCATATCGGACAACTGGATTTCCTGCTTCGTCCTTTGCTCCGTCCGGTGAATAGATGGTATCTTTGGCATATACTTCGAATTCAGCGCCTTCTACTCCGGTTTCTTCATATTTAAAGCCTTTATAAATACCTGTTTCTTCTTTTCCAGATACGGCATTTCTTACTTTTGAAACCAGTGCTTTTACTTTTGCCAGAACAGAATCTCCGGTTACTTCGGTAAGCTGTTCTCCCTTTTTCGTCAGGAGCAGGCTTCCTACCTGTTCATCGTTTTTCTGTTCTACCTCTACAATCGCAGCTCCTGTATCTGGATCAATCTGATGTGCAGTGTTTGAGGATACTGTAATTACAATACCACTCTGTGGATTTTCTTTATATGTTCCTTTTGTAGTCTGTTCTAATGGTGAAATAATCGTTGTTCCATCATACAGGGACTCCTCGCTTCCCTGTCTTACAAATCCTTCCGGTGCTTTCACTTCTTCGATTCGGTAGGTAGAGCACTTCAGTTCCTGCGGTGTGATCAGATATCCTTCCTCGTTTGTTTCGAATACACTGATCTTTTCTTTCTTCGGATACTGAACAACCTGTTCCACATATTTCTTATTTGTCACATCGTAAATCTTATAAGAAGCTCCTGCCTTTAAAACGGTATTTCCAGTCTGTGCATCCTTCTTTACAATTTTCAGCAAAAATTCAAACGGACGGTCATCAAATACTCGCCACTGCATTGGTTCTCTGCTGTCATTTTCCACATTTACAACAAATGGATCAATGGTTTTCAAATTCTCAGGGGTAGTACTTTCCACTACAACATAACTTCCATACGGCAGTTCTGGGCTGACTGCATATCCTTTTGTATCAGTGATCAGTTCTGGTACTGGTACGGCTGTTCCATTCTCGTAAGTAACTGCAACCTGCTCTTTGCTGAAGTCATAATTTTTGAAATCGCTTGCTGTATAGCTTTCTCCATTGGCTGGCTTCAGTTTTCCATTTTTTACCTGTGTCAGGTCGCTGATCAGATATACCTTAAATCCTGCTCCTGCAACCAGGTCTGTTTCTGTCTGCTCTCCATCTTCACTGATTTTGATTAACTGGAATGCCTGTTTCTTTACCTGCTCTTTTACCGTAAGGTCTCTTGTCACTTCGGCAACATCCTGACCTTCATAAGTTACTGATACCTCGTATTTGGTAGTATCCAGTGTATATCCTTCCGGTGGAGTGATCTCTTTTACATACATTTCTCCAAGGTATAATTCTGAAAATTCCAGTGTTCCGTCATCTCCGATGACTCCCTGTGCAATCAGGCTGTCCTGTTTATACAGAACCCCTGTTGTGCCATCCGGATGCACGATGTCCTCTTTTGCATACAGACCATACACAGCACCACGAAGAACACTGTCCCCCTGCGCTTTAAATGCAAGTGTTTCTTTATCGATCTTTGCGATTTTCACCTTTCCGGTGACTCTCTCATCTGTTGCTGTTACAGTCATTGTCTTTCCGGCAGGAACAGCCACTTTATATACTTCTGTATTCAGTTTGTACCCTGTTGGGGCAGTAACCTCTTTTACATACACAGTTTTCAGTGCAGAATCAAAATAATCGCTGACTGCTTTTCCGTCTGTTCCGGTTGCTGACATTGTCATCAGCAGATTTTCACACTTCTTATCAGTATAAATACCATAAACTGCTCCTGACAGTGGATTCTGTGTATTGACATCTTTCTTCATAAGTTCAATGCGTGTCATATTCAGCCACTGTACACTGAAGCTTACCGGCGCTGCTGTTTCGCTTTCAAATACACCGATATCCTGCTTGGAATCTCCGGTTGTCAACACCAGTGTTCTCCATGTCTTTCCGACAGAACCATATAAGTTGCCGGAAGCATAACTGCCTGTCAGTAATAAATCTGCGGACAGATAGAATGTATCTCCACCATAAATCTGGATTTTTCCATTTGTAACACTTGTTCCTTTGGAAAGATTATGTGCTGTCACATTTTCTGGTACACTCAGTGTCACATAGTTTCTGTGATCTCCAGACAGTGTGATATTTGGTGTTTTCTGGATGTTTCCATCCCGTACTGCATTCAGCTTTGTGCTTGAAAGGCTCAGTTCACCTTTTGGCGGTTCTTCCTGTCCGAACAGATAATTGATATATGCGATAACCCCTGCATTTACAAGGTCATTATAATTACACCCTGTAAATCCGGCTTCTCCTGCATAAGCATAGCTGGCTGCAATGTGTGTATACACATACTTTTCATCTTCCGTTTTTCCAGACAGATAACTTCCTGTCAGATCTCCTGCCCCGCCATAACCATAATAAAGGACTTTCTGCAGATTTTTATTGCTGTCCAGTACCTGTGCTACATAACTTCCACTCGGTGGGGATGCTTTCTGGGACTGAAGGCAGTATGCAATTTTTCCATTGACTGTAAACAGGCAAGTAAGATAATTTCCAATATAACTTGGATAATAAATAGTTCTCCCCTTTGTCAATGTAACTGTGGAACCGCTGCTTGTAGCTCTTTCAGCCGCAGACAATACCATCACATTTCCCTCTTCGATGTCCTCTTTCAGTTCTTTGATTGCCTGTGCAGATGCATCTTCTTCGGATGTTTCAATTTCTACATCTGTGTAGTTCTGCACAGGCGAATCCGAATCATCTTCAGATTCTGTATCTGACTTCTGTTTCTCTCCACCATTTTCTTCGGAATGTGCCTGTCCTTCGGTATCCGTCAGAGTCACTTTACGGGTGATGGTATAGCTGTCACTCTTATCTTTTGGAACGACCATATAAGTGGCAATATATGTTCCTGCTTTGTCTGAATGATACTCTCCACCATTCTCATCTTTGATACTTACAAGCGTAACATCTTCTTTTTCTGCATCATAATGGATTCCTTCCATACTGGTTTCCACTGCAAATGTATCATCTGAAACTGCTTTTGTGATATCATCTGCTGTAACTGATGTATCTTTCTGGCTTGTTACCGCCTGTTCAGATGCCTGTACTTCCGTCTGCTGTTCCGAGCCTGTCTGTTCGGCCGCAAACGCATTCGCACTGCTCAAGGTACTGATGCCCATCAGGACAGCCAGTCCAAAAGCAGCAATTCTGGTCTTTAATTTTCTAACCTTCATGTGCTTTTCCTTCCTATTATAAATAGATTTTTTCAGTAAAATACCGCAGAAGATGTTTCCTCTGCGGTACGTTTTATCTTGCATATCGATTTTTTTCTTTTTTTACTTCCTGTCTGGTACGTTTTACCGCTTCCATGACAGACTCCGTTGGAATCTGGTTATCCTTACATCCTTCCAGAATTCCATCCAGATAAAATTTCGATGGCTTTGCCGGAACATCTTTGTGCGGAGCGTTCATCATATATACAAACACTTCTTTCTCCACACCATCCTGATTTTTTACCCGAATCGATTCTTTCCCATAAAAACTTGGGAATCCTTCATAAAAATCCAGACTCTTCTCACACGCTTCTGTGATTTTCCATAAGACTCCTTCGACATAGCTTCCTTTTTCCGGCAGAACCGTTGCTACCCCATTGCCCGGAGCCCTTCCCCGAAATGCCAGCCGATAATTTTCAAGCCGGACGTTTTCCACAACTTCCGCAGCCGGACACCTGTACTTCATCTGCTCCAAATTCATGTTGCTGCCATAAGCGAAGTAATATCTATCTTTCATTTTTTCTCACCTCTATCTGACTCCTTCTGTCCTTTGATTTTTCTTCAGACACTCATACGTGCTTTTATCATATCTCCACGCAAGATCACCATCCAGATTTGCCAGCAGATGTTTTCGAACATTTTTATATTCGTCTCCAATTAACCCAAGTCTCAATAAAAATGTACGAAATGTAAATGCCGGGTTTTCTGATATCAGTGTCTTTTTCATCTGTGTCGATCTCTGATTGATTGCCTGTGCGGAAATGGCTAATGCCAGTGTAATATTTGCTCTCACCTTTCCTGCATGTAGTGTGCTTTCAAAACAACGCCATTCCAAAGTTCCCTTGGAAAACACAGCATGAAGATTCAGAGCATAATAACGGGTATGATCATAATGGGTATGACTTCCATCCCTGCCTCCATACCAGACATTTCTTACTCGGTCCATTGTGATTGATTTATTTGGTATTTTTCGGATTTTCTCCAATACCTCCGGTCGCACCCTCTGACAATAACTATTTGCTCTTCTCTCCTGCACTTTCAGTGCTTTGAACAGGATATCTTCCTTTGCATACATAATTGTCAGTGCATTTTTCAGACTCTGCGGTGTATGATTCGATGCATCTACATGAACATGCTGACCACAGGACTCATTTACAAAACCTCCATGCTGTCGCAGACATCGTACTACTTCCTGTAACTTTCCCATTTCATCATAGGATAATTTCGGTGATACCATTTCTGTTGAATATTCTCCACCTGCGTCTACAATTCGACCGTATACTTTCCGTTGTGTATAAATGCTCCCATCAGACATAAATTTCCACTTTTTTCCTTCCAGATCTATCACTGACCAGACTCCATAAGTAGTGCCGTCATAATATGCTTCTGTTCCAAACATTTCAGCAACAACTTCTGCAGCACGTTGTCTGGTAATCCCTGTCATTTCGATTTCTGTGCCAAAGTATTGGTCTTTTATTCCGATCATGCCTAATGGATTCCTTTCTCAGACACTTTCTGTGTGTTAAGTTCGGAGTCTGCCTTTTGTAACAATCTGCCAATTGCCTCGATAACATTGACAGTTACTCCGTTTCCAGCCTGTTTATAAAGCTGTGCGTCAGAAGTGCTGTCTATGATCTTATCAATCTGCCAGTCGTAATAACCCTGCAGTCGCAGACATTCCCTCGGAACTAACCTTCTTATTCTGCCGTGATACAAGATGCCATGACGATCGGTTGCAGTAATTGTAAACATCGGTTCTTCGGGTTCTTTCATACGTCTGCCGTTCTGACGAACATTCTCTTTTGCTGGTGTTAAGACTGCTCTTGCTCCATCCTCTGCTAATACACCAGAACATTCTCCTTTGTATTTGTGGACACCGCATTGTCTGGTATTCAGGCTTCTGCATTCTTCCGTTACCACCGGCGGAGGTGAAAGATCGACAAAGTGCAGCGTTCCCTGTTGAACACCTGTTGTCAGGGTATGTGCGATCTGGTGTCCGACTCTTCCTCTCCTGCTGTTGAGATTCGCATAACCCAGATCGATGCTGTCCCCTTCTCTTGCAAGTTTGTAGCCGAGCTTTGTATTCTCTTTGATTGGAACACCTACATCATATAATCCTGTCTTGCCGCCCATTCCACCTGCCTGTGATGTCAGGGTACAGCTTAGTCCTTTGGGACTGTAGACTCTTTTCCCCTGACTTCCTGCCCGGACTTGAACAAGAGCTGCTCCATTTGTTTCTGGTTCAGGTAATACTTTTCCGGCACATCGGAAATCAAAATATCCGACAATATACACCCGTTTTCTTGCTTGGGGGACTCCGAAATCCTTGCTGTTAAGCACTTTCCATTCGACATGGTACCCCAGTTGCGAAAGCGTACTGAGGATGGTGCAAAATGTCCGCCCCTTGTCATGCGAAAGCAGACCGGGAACATTTTCAAGGATAAAATACGAGGGTCTTTTAGCTTCAAGAATCCGGGCAATTTCAAAAAAGAGAGTTCCTCTTGCATCTGCAAATCCTTCTCGCTTTCCGGCGATAGAGAATGCCTGGCAAGGAAATCCTGCACAGAGTAAATCAAAATCTGGCATTCGTTCTGGTTCGATTGTTCTTGCGTCATTACAATACCACTCCCCTTCCGTATCAAACAGCAATTGGTAGTTCTTATCCGCATAAGTATCCACCTCGCAATGTCCGACACAGACAAAGTTTCCTGCCCGTCTTAAGCCTTCACGGAATCCCCCGATTCCGCTAAAGAGATCAAAAAATTGAATGGTTGCGGCTATCAACCTCCTTTTTGCTGATAAAAACAGGCGGCATGATCTCTCATACCGCCCTTCGTTATTCTGTATCAATTGGTTACCATTCTGTTGGTTCTTCTGCTTTGGTTTCTTCTTCCAGATCAGTTTCACTTTCTGGTTCAGTTTCCTCTTCCGGTTCGCTTTCCCCTTCTGGTTCGTTTTCCTCTTTCGGTTCGCTCTCCTCTTCTGATTCGTTTTCCTCTTTCGGTTCGCTCTCTCCATCTGGTTCGCTTTCCCTTTCCGGCTCAGTGCTTTCTTCCGGTTGAGTTTCTTCTGTTCCCAATTCTCCAGTTGTCTGTTCGGATTCTTCAGGCTGCTCTTTGCTTTGCCATTCGACCTCTACCTTTTCCAGTGCTTCTTCTATAATCTGAATTAAGAAGTCTTTCTGTTTCATGTGTTTCTTTCCGATGACTACTTTTAATCTCTGGAATAATTCCTCTGATACCTGTACTGCTACTGTTCTTACTGCTCCCATGCTTATTTCTCCTTTTCCTTCCAGTCTGTTGAAATGTTCTTCAATGACCTGTTGTAAAAATTTTTGTGTGCTGCTTTCTGTGAGTTCAATCTCTTCTCTTACTTTCTCATGTAAGTCCATCGGGATCTTTCCGCAGATATTTTTCATCTCTGCCATAACCTTTCTCCTTTCACTTTTGCTACACACAACATACTCCAAAGCCGCATGGAAAGCTATTCACAATACCCACCAAAGATATCGATGCATTTCTTGCCTTACCCCTAGCAGATCCAACAATGTATGTATCGTGCAATCATAGGCCTCACCCCCTTTACAAATTTTCCATTTGAGATAGAAAATCCATCATCTGATCTGGTATTTCTTCCGATGATGGTTTCATTGTCGATTGTTCCGTAGTGCCACATATTCCTAATTCCCGAACACTTTCTTTTATCGTCTTTTGAATGACTTCTTCCATCCATTTCCGATCCTCTTTTTCCAGAATTGCCTGAACCAGATACTGGCTTTTCTGCCCTTCTGGAACACTTTGAAATTTCTCCCATGCCCTCTGGTGTTCTGGATTTTTCAGGTTCGGGCGGAACGAATATACCGGGCGTGTCATCTCGTCCACATCTGCTCTACAATCCGTTCATACCCTGTTGCGTTGGCATGGACGTCCTCTATAAAAACGGGGCGGCAAATCGCGTCCTGTGCGGTCACGTGGCGTTTTAAAATTGCGGAGCCTCCCCCCATAAATACGGTGGGTACTGCCCGGAGATCAAACCCGGATTCTGTCACCGCAGACAGTATTCTTTCTATATATTTCCGTCCGTTTTCCTGTATGATCCGTCTGGCCTCTTCTGCCATACTGCAAGATTCCCTCCGAAGCACACGCTCAATTTGAGTTTCTGTCACAGACAGTCCGGTATTTCTACGCACCTGTTCTGCTGTCTCATCAATACATCGGATTACTCCAAGTTCCAGACTTCTGCACGTTGCTGCATTCGGAACAGCATTGTCCAGCCTCATAAGGTCAACGGTCCAGCCACCAATATCAACAAGCAGAACAGACGGTTCATTCTTCAGATACTCTGGATGCAGAGCAAGCGCAGAGTATCCCTGTGGGAACAGTTTCACATCTTTTATTGTTATCTCATATAACTCACTTTCATATAAAAATCGCACTGGCTGCTCTTTCCGCAACAGATACTCCCTGAATCCCTGTTTCTCTCTTCCAAAACTTGAAAGCGGAAGTCCAACAGCCAGAATTACCTCTGTCTTTCGTTCCGCTTTCCGATGCTTGATTTCTTCTGCAATGGCTGCCAACGTCAGCAGATAATAATTATCATTGGACGTTTTATTTTTTACCAGCGTCTGTCTTCCCGTACCGCAGACATAATACTTTCCTTGATATTGCAGAACATTCTGCATGGTATACGGCTCGTAATCATACCCAATAATTCCACTTGGGAAAGACACTTGTCTTGTTTTAATGGCATAATAGCCATGATCAATTCCTATGATTATCGCAATCACATCCTTTCATTTTTTCTGTTTAACGTAAGGTCAAAAATGTTGTCACTGCTGCAACGGATCGTTGCAAAAGTGCCATTCGTGAACACTTTTCTATGTTCCAGCGTCCCAAAACCTGCGGAAAATCTGGTTTTTTTATACCACTATCGCCAGAGGAACACTACTGTTCCTTCCCAGCCGGTTATAAAAGATCCCTCTCCCGGCGGCGGTTCGGCCTGTCCGGGGGAGGGATATATCGCAAGTTTCCTTTTTGAACAATTGCCTGTCTTTTTATTTTTATGAGATGTTTTTCCTGCTTTTGTAAAATGGGAAGATACTCCGGTTCTGTCAAAAACTTCCGTATATAATTGCCCTTTTTTCCCAGCTTGTTATCATTTTTCAGCAGTTCTATTTCTACCATGTAATGGGTATCTGGATGAAATCTCTTCTCACACAAAATGCTGTCCCCTTTTATATAATCAGATTTAGCCGATTCTCTTGCTGCCGCCAAGAGTTCATAAATACTTACTTCCACCTCTTATCACCTCCCAAAAGACCAGAAAAAAGCAGACCTCTTAATCGAAGTCTGCTCCTGTCGGATATGGTAATCCTCTTTCTTCATATTTTTTATCGATATAATTTCGAATCCATTCCCTGTATTCTTCCGTTAATGCCAGTTCCTGAAATTCTAACAACCACTTTTCCCCTTTTGCTTCGTCATCAAGCCATCGATCTTCTATGCACTCCGGCTCATCTAACATTTTCATCATCGCTTCAAATGGCTCTTTTACATCATCACCAAATTCTTTCCATAAGGCGATTCCATAGTTCTCCAGTTCAAAAAATTCTGTCAGATATGTCAATCGTTCCATATCCCCCAATGTCATTCTTTTTTCACCTGACAATAATGCTCGATCTCTTTTGCCACATAGATTTAAAAATTTTCTCTTTTCCATCTCCACATCCATTATACTTTTACCTCTTCCTGTTAAAAATAATTCCTTATTACGAAACATTATAAAATTTAAATTCTTTAGAATCAATATATATATTTCTGTATTACGAATCTTTTTATTTTATAAGGGGAGTTCATCATTATGCAAAAGATTAGACCAGATATGGATATTGGTAAAAATATCCAAGCAATTCGATATAAAAACAATATGACTCAAGACCAAGTAGTTGCAAAATTAAATCTTATGGGTATCTCCATCACCAAAAGTACCTATGCCAAACTGGAAACAAATCGCATGAACATTAAGGCATCTGAATTAGTTGCACTTGCAAAACTCTTTCATACCGATATCAATGCTTTCTTTTCCGGCTTGCTATAGTTCGACATTCCCCGACTCCCTGTGTATATAATAGCATATTAAAAATAAGAACCAGTCTATATTCTTATCGGATATAAACCAGTTCTTTTTTCTTATCAAATAATATAAAAGTGACAGGGAATTCAGATTCTTATCTTCTGTCACTCATGTAATTATTATTCTATTTTAAATTTAATGAATTTACCCATTCTTGAATTTCTTTTTCAATGTTATTTTCTATATAAACGTCATACACATTTTTCCACATTATCTGTGTATACTGTTATTTTCAACCCCATAATTATAACTTGGTACACGCTATACACTACTATAAACTGTACTCCATTTTAGGATAGCCAATGTATACCGTATCATATGAATCCCAGTTATCAACTGTTGTAGA
>ERZ779656.940-NODE-940-length-17562-cov-2.696464_pt1 | contig 17562 bp, 14 predicted proteins | sample MGYA00511102_ERZ779656 | MGnify/ENA primary metagenome ERZ779656 (study PRJEB29588, sample SAMEA2143980) | human gut metagenome | biome: human gut; feature: human-associated habitat; material: faeces | place: Denmark | collected 2008/2010 ... | reverse complement strand
CAGTTGTGCCATCGCCATAATCGACAGTCTCTACAGTTGGCTCTAAAAGCTCAGCCTTGTCCTTTGAGGCATCCTTTGCTGTTCCCAAAAAGAGATTTACAATGTGTGTGGATGTAAGAGCAACATGTATTGTTGCCTTGCCATCCTTCACGGTGAGTGTACCTTTGTTGTCATATGCATCATTCACATGAAACATTGAGCTGTCTGTAGTAAACTCTGCTGTATATGTACCATCTGAAAGTGCTATCTTTTCTGTTTTTTCAGCCTTTTTTGTGCTCTCTGTCGCATCCTGCACTGCTTTTTTGCTTTCTGTTTCAGCTTTTGCATTCTTATTGCCGCAGGCTGCCAAGCTCATGGCACAAACCAGTGTCATTGCAACGATATAAGTAAACTTGTTTCTGAATAATTTTCTCATGTCTGATATACTGCTCCTGTTATTTTATAGCTTCCCCACTATACATTTAAGTAACTGCTACTTGCTCATAGCAGCCGCTGTATGCTCAACATAAAGCTTCTGGATACCCTCAATCTCACCAAGTCCGTTAATCTGTGTATCGATTTTATCAAACTTTCCTGATGCCTTAAACTGTGAAAGCCATGAATCATCATCACTTCCTGCCATATCATTGTTGGCATGGTCTCCTGCAACAACCATAAGCGGACGAAGAATGACGTTCTTGTAGCCAGCGGCTGACACCTTCTCAATGACAGACTCACATGATGTATCCTCCGGCTCACCCTCTACAGTTCCGATAAATACGTTCTCATAACCCAAAGCTGTCATCTGGCTCTGCATCTGGCTGTATGAAATCTTTGCTGTATGGCTTGTTCCATGTCCCATAAATACAAATGCTGTGCCCTCTTCCTTTGCAGCATCAAGGCTGTCATAGCCTGCCTTTTCTACTGCTTCCTCTGTAAGAATTTCTGCAACGGCCTTTTTATCCTCATTTACAACTGTTGCATCACTTCCAACCTCACCGAGGAGTGGCTCTGCAATCTTTACAGACTCAAATTTATCCTTATACTTTTCTACAGCCTCTGAAAGCTCATCATACTCTGCGCCATGCATCAGGTGTGTAGGCTGTACCACAAGATTCTTTACACCATTTTTGACTGCACGCTCAAGTGCCTGATCCATATTGTCAATCTTCTCGTCATCTCTTGCCTGTACATGATTGATGATAATCTGTGCTGTGAAGGCTCTTCTGACTGACCAGTCAGGATTTGCAGCTGCTATTGCATCCTCCACACCCTTGATATCAGCCACACGGCTGTCGTTGAAGGATGTACCAAAGCTTACTACAAGAATCTCGTTCTCGCCGATATCATCCTGGTTTCTCGGATCATCCTTTGAAGCATCGCCTGTATCTCTGCCGAAATAGTCAGGATCAGCATTTTCTCCCTCTACAAGCTCCTTCTGTGCGTCTGTGAGCTTGTCCCAGGCCTCCTTAGCCTCCTTGCACTGCTTGTCTGTATCATCTGTTCTCTCCTGCACGTAGATTGCATCGATTAAATCTGCCACATGCATTGCTGCCTCCTGATCCGCGTTTGCGCTTGTCTCACTCTCTGAAGTCTTAGATGCCTGTGTATCATTCTTTGCATCATCTGCCTTGCTGCCACAGCCGGTCACTGCTGTCATAGCCATAACTGCTGCCATCAGTACTACTACTAATTTCTTTTTCATGTTTTCTCCTTTTCATTCTCCTTGCAGCTATTAAGTTGCACATGTTTTAAATATGTAAGACGAAAACATTTAAAGCGTCAAAAATAAAAGCTCTTTGTACTATTATGTCAAAGAGCTATACATGTCAAAATCCTTCTAACACAGACTATACGGCTATCATAACCTTGTCTGTAATTATAATTATTTCATCACGTACAGCCAGTTACTCGTGGCTTGAAACACTATTGTTTCCGTACAACACAAAGGCAGGTATCCCGGCTTATATATCATTGCTTCGGCCGTCTTCCCGGTTGCCCAGTGACCTATCGGCCGTCACTCCTTAATTACGGTGACGAGTTCGTACAGGATTTGCACCTGTTTCCCTTTTCACCGGAGCCAGCTTCACATCGCCTGTCATAAATCAGATTCAAATGCTTGTCTGCTCCGACACCTTTATGCTACATATTCAGTTTCTTCGTGCGTTGCTTACGCAATCGCTTGGATTATTATATTACAACTTGTAACATTATTCAACAGATTTTTATCAGACGCTTTACAGTCACATTTACAAAAGCGGTGCAAAAAGCTGCAAAATACTCTGCAGCAGCCTGCCTGCAAATGAGATATCATTTGTGCTTTCCTCATACACCTCCTCTGAAACCGCAAACGTCTCTATCGCATCCTCTTTTATTTTTCCGATGCACTGAGTCCTGTACATGTATACAAAATCCTCAAAATTCCAGTACATGCTCCTGAAATCCAGATTGCATGTGCCAACTATCGCAGTATCATCATCTGCCACTATACACTTTGAATGTATAAAGCCGGGTGTGTACAGATATATCCTTACCCCCGCCTCGATAAGAGGTCTGAAATTGGCTTTTGTCTGCAGATAAATGAGCTTTTTATCGGGAATCTTAGGTACAACAATACGCACATCAACACCTGACCTGGCTGCCGATATCATAGCATGCGACAGCTCCGTTCCAAGTATCAGATACGGTGTAAAAATATAAACATATTTTTTAGCTCTTGAGATGATACTCACATAAAGATTCTCTCCTACATCATCATGCTCAAGTGGAGAATCGCAAAACGGCTGGACAAAACCGCTTTCCTCTGACTGGCTGAAGGTATTGTGTGGATTCAGATATTCATCATGCACAGCATTGTCCTTATTGATATAATTCCACATCTCAAGGAACATCGTTGTGAAACTGTTTACACACTCTCCCTCCACACGGATACCGGCATCCTTCCAGTAACCAAACCTGATTTTTTTGTTGATATACTCATCTGCTATATTGTAACCACCGGTATGCGCCACACGTCCGTCTATCACCAGTATCTTCCTATGATCCCTGTCATTCATAATTACTGAAAGCATGGGCTTATATGGATTGAAGCGTCTGGTCTGTATTCCGATGCTCTCCATCTCCTTTATAAAATATGGCGGAATGGCATTTATGCTGCCAAAATCATCATATATGATTCTCACCACAACTCCATGCTTTACCTTTTCTTTGAGTATATCAAGTATCTGATCAAGCATAACGCCACTGCCGATTATGAAATACTCCATAAAGATAAACTTTTCAGCTGACCTTAAATCTTTTAAAATGCTCTCAAAAGCCTCCTCACCTGATTTAAAGTACTCTGTGCAGTCCTCCGCATACAGTGGATATTTCTGATTTTGAGTGATAAGCCTGCTTTGTCTGTATGCATCCATATCTGTCTGTCTGAGAGTCTCATTTAGCAGCTCGTTCTCAGGCCTAAGCGGCGCATATGCTTCCACAATTCTTGCCATTCTTTTCTGTGTCTTTGACGTAAGCTCCGGTCTTCCGAAAAAGAAATAGCACGGAATACCAACGATTGGAACACTCAGTATCAAAAATATCCATGACATTTTTATATACATTTTCATCCGCCTGTTGACAATATAAAGCGAAAGCAATATGGCTGCCACATACAGCAGATCCTGAAACACCCTGCTGGCAACAGATGCCGTATAAAACAAAAAGAACCACCATATCATCTGTATGATTATTATTGTCGAAACTATAAAAAGCTTTGAAAGCAGTCTTTGTAATATTTTTCTCATATAAGCCCTACCACGAAATTACTATTATACAACCTAATATTTCCTATATTTTCTATAATAAATCTCTAATACATATTATAATATTCCCACCAATTTATCAACATTTATAATCCCCCACGAGCCTTTGTGACTATCCCCTGCCCTGTCACATGTATTATACAGGGCTAGCTTAACCGCCTCCGGTCTCATATTTGGATTTTTTTCCAATAGAAGTGCTATGGCACCTGACACAATCGGTGTAGCCATTGAAGTACCTGTTTTCCTTACATATGTGCCATCTCTCGTTCCAAGGCTTATGATATCATGCCCGGGAGCCAGAATCTCAGGCTTTACAATACAACAGTCGGTCGGACCTTTGCCACTTCTTATATCATCAAAGCTTCCGACTGTTATTATTTTTCTTGAAATTCCCGGCACAGTTACAGAAAACGGTGCCGGGCCGTAGTTGCCCGCTGCTGCAACAACTACTACTCCCATATCCCACAATTCATCTATCAGCTTCAATATCTTAATACGCTCTGCTGTATCAGAACATGGCAGATATCCTACAGAGAAGTTGAGTATTTTTATATTAAGTCTGACACAGTTTTCTTTTATATACTTAAGTGCACGAATTGAATCCGACGTCTGTCCCATGCCAAGATAATCAAGCACCTTAAACACATATAGTCCTGCCCCCGGAGCCATGCCTATATCTGCAGCCGATAATATACCGCACACATGTGTACCATGCCCGTTATCGTCATAACATGTCTCCTTTCCACCCACAAAATCCATAAAGTGCTTTATACACCCATCAAGCTGTTTGTGTTTAAATACACCCGTATCAAGCACTGCTATATTGACATTTTTACCACTATATCCATTTTTATATACCAGATTTGCATTTATACTATATTTCGCATTTTTCATTATTATTTTATTTTTTAATTTAGTATATGATTCGTTTTCACAATATGACACAAACGCACCTGTTTTGTCCTAACTCAAACCTCATTACTATAATTTAAAAGGACTGCACCTGCGTGCAGCCCTTTACCTGGATATTATTGTTATACTTTAACGTATATTAATTAATCCTCTTTTACATCCTTCATAGAGAAGCTGATTCTTCCCATCTTGTCCTTGCCAAGGCAAACAACCTTTACCTTGTCTCCAAGTGTGAGTACATCCTCTACTCTGTTGATTCTCTCTTTTGCAATCTTAGAAATGTGAACCATTCCCTCTTTGCCAGGAGCAAATTCGATGAAAGCACCGAACTCCTTGATGCTTACAACTGTTCCCTCAAGGATCTGTCCCTGCTCAAAATCAGTTGTGATAATCTTAATCATGTCGATTGCCTTTGCAATCATCTCTTTATCTGTTCCGCAAACTGAAACAGCGCCATCATCTGTGATATCGATCTTGACACCGGTTCTGTCGATAATCTCGTTGATTGTCTTACCCTTCTGTCCGACAACATCACCAATCTTTGATGGATCGATTGTAATCTGCTCAATCTTTGGAGCCCACTCATTTACTTCTTTTCTAGGCTCAGCGATTGCCTTGCTCATGACCTCATCCATGATGTAGAGACGTGCCTCACGTGTTCTCGCGATTGCCTCCTCAACGATAGGTCTTGTAAGTCCGTGAATCTTGATATCCATCTGGATAGCTGTGATACCCTTATGTGTACCTGTTACCTTGAAATCCATATCTCCGAAGAAATCCTCAAGACCCTGGATATCTGTAAGTACAAGGAAATCATCATCTGTATCGCCTGTTACAAGTCCGCATGAGATTCCGGCAACCATAGCCTTAATCGGAACACCTGCAGCCATAAGTGACATACATGATGCACATGTTGAAGCCATTGATGTAGAGCCGTTTGACTCAAATGTCTCAGATACGGCACGGATAGTATATGGGAACTCCTCAATGCTTGGAAGTACAGGAACAAGTGCCTTCTCAGCAAGTGCTCCGTGTCCAATCTCACGACGTCCCGGTCCACGTGATACCTTTGTCTCTCCTACAGAGTATGCAGGGAAGTTATAGTGATGCATATATCTCTTTGTTGTGATATTTGCATCAAGTCCGTCGATTTTCTGAATCTCTGATAAAGGAGCAAGTGTTACAACATCACAAATCTGTGTCTGTCCACGGGTAAACATTGCAGAGCCGTGAACTCTAGGAATCAAATCAACCTCTGCTGCGAGTGGTCTGATCTGGTTGATTGCACGGCCGTCCGGACGCTTATGATCCTTTAAAATCATCTTTCTGACTGTCTTCTTCTGATACTGGTAAATAGCCTCACCAAGTACTGCAAGGTACTCCTCATTGTCAGCGAAGGCTTCCTCTAACTGCTCTGTGATTACTCTTATATTTTCCTCACGCTTCTGCTTCTCATCTGTGAATACTGCCTCCTCCATCTGCTCAGGAGTAACAATTTTCTTGATATCCTCGAACATCTGCTCAGGAATAGCACAGCTCTCATACTCATGCTTTGGCTTGCCAATCTCATCACGGATCTGATCCATGAATGCGATAACTGTCTGGTTGATATCATGACACTTGTAGATTGCCTCAATCATCTGATCCTCAGGAATCTCATTGGCGCCTGCCTCAATCATGATGACCTTTTCCTTTGTAGAAGCAACTGTGAGCTGTAAATCGCCCTCATCCCACTGCTTCTGTGAAGGGTTTACGATAAACTCTCCATCAACAAGTCCCATCTGTGTCATGGCACATGGTCCGTCAAACGGAATATCTGAGATGTGAACAGCTAAAGCTGTACCGATCATTGCAACTATCTCAGGACGGCACTCAGGATCCACTGACATGACAAGGTTGTTTAATGTAACATCATTTCTGTAATCCTTTGGGAAAAGAGGTCTCATTGGACGGTCAATTACACGATCTGTAAGGATGGCGTTCTCAGATGCCTTTCCCTCACGCTTGTTAAAACCACCCGGAATTTTTCCTACAGAGTACATCTTCTCCTCGAACTCAACGCTGAGTGGGAAGAAATCCACACCGTCACGTGGCTTGTCAGATGCTGTAGCTGTTGAAAGGACTGTTGTATCACCATACTTGATAAAAACAGCTCCGTTTGCCTGAGCTGCTACTCTTCCGATATCTACAGTAAGAGTCCTGCCGGCAAGTTCCATTGAATAACTTTTGTACATATTAATTCTCCTTAAAATTCTTTTGCAGAAGTGTATTCCTCTTCCGAAACTACTAAACAATACATGTACGCTCATGCACTCTTTAGTGGTCTCGGCTTACTTCTGCTTTTCAAAAAACAATAATAAAAACAATAATAGAGCGGAATAATAATTACTCCGCTCTAAAGAAAATACTATTTTCTGAGTCCTAAACGCTCGATAAGTGAACGATATCTCTCGATATCAATCTCCTTAAGGTATGCAAGTAATCCACGTCTCTGACCGATCATCTTTAACATTCCTCTTCTTGAGTGATGATCCTTTGGGTTCTGTTTGAAATGCTCAGTTAACTCTGCGATTCTTGCTGAAAGAATTGCGATCTGAACCTCTGGTGAACCTGTGTCATTTGGTGTTCTACCGTACTCTGCGATAATAGCCTGTTTCTTTTCCTTTGCGATCATTGTTGATCCTCCTTATATTATAATGCGCCCTGATAACTGTATGATGCTCAGCAATAGGTCGGAGTGTCCAACTACCGAACATGGGCAAAACCACACTTATGCAGTATAGCATAGTAAGCATTTGTTGTAAACTGTTTTTTTATTAATCCGGCAAATATCTTGCGACACAAATCGGATTTCTGTAATATGCATTTGAAACCTTGATTCCATCACGCTTGTTGCTGGCATGTACAATCTGTCCGTTTCCGATATAAATTGCAACATGTGAGATACTCCTTCCACTTCCGTAGAAGAATAAATCTCCCGGCTTTGCTTCAGATGCACTGATTTTGGTGCCGTATGAAGGCTGTGCTCTTGATGAATGCGGTAATGAGATTCCATACTTTCCAAGAATTCTCATTGTGAAGCCTGAGCAGTCAACTCCCTTCTCAAGGCTTGTACCACCCCACACATATCTGTTTCCGACAAACTGTAACGCATACGATACAACAGATGCCCTTACATCTGATACGCCGTCACCATACTTCACCTGCTCTATTGTCTTTGCTGTAGGAAGTGCCTGTGCCAGTGTCACATAATCCTGTGATATATATCCTACCGAATCATCCACACTTATCTCAACCCAGCCGTCAGCGACAGAATTAACCGTGAATGCCTCTGAATTTCCAACCTGTGAAAGCACCGCAGCCTCTGTTGACTTCTCTGCACGCACATTCAGTGTTTCCGTATTTACTGTGGCAACCGTCTTAATCTCCTGTTCTGCAATAGCCTCTGCCTCATCTCCTGTCACAAGATACTGCTTGTTTACATATCCTGTCACCTTGCCTGATGTGACCTTGTACCATTCTCCGGCATCCTCAAGAAGCTCACAGGCATTGTGATTGGTAAGTATTCCTATTACCTCGCTGTCTGTCGAAGCTTCCTGTCTTATATTTAAGTTTCCGCTGCTGATAACCGACATACCAAGATTTGTGTAACCACAGGTCTGTGCGGCTGTCGGTGTCTGGGATGCCTCATTTGCCTGTTCTGTCTCCTGTGCAGTATCGCCAGCCTGTGCACCCTGAGCAGATGCAGTAACAACATTGCTGTCGTTTTGCGCTACCGATACGTCAGCTCCATAATAGGTAAGAGCCGATGTAACCCCTGCTGTGAGAAGCTCTGTGGCATCTGCCGCATCTGTCAGATTAAGTGCAACACCCGCATTCACTGATCTGTTTTTATTTGCCTCTGCCTTTGTTGTCCTGGCATCCACCGTGCTGCTTGAGCTCATAGATACCGCTCCTATAATAATAGCAAACGCTACAACGCCTGCTGCCTGTCCTAATTTTAACTTGTTTTTCATATAGCCTCCGATTCATGCTATCGATAATCCACGGTTACGAGTATATCATAAATTGTTAAAATGTCAATATTTCTTTGTAACATTTCTGTAATATTTGTCATTTTTTCGTTATTTTGGGTTATTTCGCAAAAAAACAGCCACACTAGAATGTGTGACTGCCTGCATAATTGATTGTATAATTGATATCTGCACTCATCTGGCGCTTTAACGCTTCTATTGAATCAAACTTCATCTCAGGTCTTACGAACTTATGAAGCTCTACCATGATATTCTGTCCGTAAACATCCTGCCCAAAATCTATGATATATGTCTCTGCACCTATTGGATTTTTGCCCTCTATAGTAGGCTTGCATCCTATATTGGTTACACCAAGGTACCAGTTGTCCCTGACAAGAACTCTTGACATATACACTCCCTTTGGTGGAAGCAGCTTATCGTGCGGCACTGAAAGGTTGACTGTCGGAATGCCAATAGTCCTGCCTAGTGCTCTGCCATGCACTACTCTTCCTTTTATAAAAAAGGGATATCCCAGCAGTTCATTTGCCTTTTTAATATGTCCTGCCGCAATCTCCTCGCGGATATAGGTACTGCTTATATCCCTGTCTCCATCCTTTATCTTGTCCACCACCATAAGCTCGTATCCAAGCTCTCCTGCCATCGCAGAAAGCAGCCGATGGTCTCCTGCCCTGTTGTGCCCGAAACGGAAATCATCTCCGACAATGATACACTTGACATTAAGACTTTTAACTATCCATCTGACAAACGCATCCGCCTCCATCGTCATCACCTGTGGCACAAACGGACACTCTATCAGATAGTCAATACCTGATTTTTCAAACACATACTCTTTTTCATCGTTTGTGATTATAACCTTTGACTCAACGCCAAGTACCTCCGATTTGGGAGGAATGTCAAACGTAAATATGATGCGCTTGTAGCCATGCAGATTGCTCTGTTCAATTTGCTTTTCCATCAGAAATTCATGTCCTCTGTGAAGCCCGTCAAACTTTCCAAACGAGATGACGGACGGCTCCTTGACATGAAAATCCAGAGTTTTGCTTATATATTCCATAATATCTGTATACTATTCTATTCCATAAAAATCTTAACCGGCTTAAACTCACCGGTCTCATCAAGATACGAATACACACCGACAAATATGCCCTCATGATTGTATACTCTGTATCTTATATCAGAGTCAGCACTGTGTTTTAAATAATCCGTAAGCACTGCCGGAATTTTATTTCCATTTCTGACAAGCTTATCAGCATCTGAAGCAGTATGCACTGCCGGCAGATTTTCGAATACTCCGTCAACAGGCATCACCATATCAAAGCAGCCTTCATCCACCTTTGACTGAATCTGCGAAAGTGTAAGTGCATGCTCTAAGTCAAAGCCTGCTACCCTTACTCTAAGCAGTGACTTCATGCAGCCATGGCAGCCCAGCCTCTCTCCGATGTCATTGCACAGCGTCCTGATATACGTGCCCTTTGAACAATGCACCGTCATCGTAACCTCAGGCAAATCAATGCTTTCAACCTTGATATCAAACACCTCTATATCCCTGGCTTTTCTCTCTATAACCTTGCCCTCCCTGGCAAGCTCATAGAGCTTTTTCCCATTGACCTTTAAAGCCGAGTACATAGGCGGCACCTGCTTTTGCCTGCCAACAAACTGTGATATAACATCATACACCGCCTGCTCAGTCACATTGACCTCAGCCTGATTTAAGACCTGCCCTGAAATATCCTGTGTATCTGTCTCCTGTCCCAAAAGCAGCACAGCTTTATAGACCTTGTCCTTATCTGTCAAAAGGTCACACACTCTGGTTGCCTTTCCAAGGCAGACAGGAAGGACGCCTTGCGCATCAGGATCAAGTGTACCTGTATGACCAATCTTCTTCTGGTGGAATATGCCTCGAAGCTTTGCCACAACGTCAAAGCTTGTATAGCCCTTTTCCTTGTATACATTGATTATTCCATTAACCATCTGCCCAAGAATCTCTCCCTAAATATTATCCTTAATTGCCGTAAGGATGCGGTCTGTTGCCACCTCAAGTGGTCCTTCAATCGTAAATCCTGCAGCCTTTACATGTCCACCGCCGCCAAATACCGACGCAACCTTTGCCACATCGTAATCACCGTTTACGCGCAGGCTGCCCTTGTAGGTACCATCCTCATTTTCGTAGAGAAATACAGCAACCTTTATATCCTTTGTCACGCGCAGCTGATTTACAATACCGTCGAGATGCTTTGGAAGTACGTTGTACTTCTCCATCTCAGCACGCGATACTGCAGACAATATAACATCACCATTCAGATACAAAGCAGCATTCAAAAGTGCCTGCCCCATAATCTTATTCTGAGCAAATGTCTTTGTATAAAATGTATCATCGATTATCCTTGAATAATCAATGCCCATCTCCATCAGGGAGCCTGCTATATCCATAGTCTTTTTTGAAGTGCATGAATACTGGAACACGCCTGTATCATGCACCATGCCTGTGTAAATACACTCTGCTATCTGTATTGTGATGCGCTCCTTCGGCAGAAGCTCGAACACCAGCTCACAGGTCGAGCTCGCATCCGGAAAGATGTAATTTGCGTCTGCAAAGGCCCCGTTTGTAACATGATGATCTATGCAAAGTGTCCTTTTTGCAGACTCAAAATACTTAGCTGCACTTCCCAGTCTGCCTGTGTCACTGCAATCACATGCTATGAACAGATCGTATACTGTATCATCCGCATAACTGCTGTCAATCTCATCTGCTCTTTGCATAAACTTAAAGATGTTTGGGCTTGGCTCTAAATAAAGCCTTGCCTTTATATCAGGATAATAATCCTTTATGTAGTTGTATACCGCAAGTGTTGAGCCGACACAGTCTCCGTCCGGTCTCACATGACCGGAAACGGCAACTGATTGTGCATCCTTTAAAATAGAATCAATCTCTGTCATAATCAATCCTCTTTGTTAATCCTCTTTGAGATTTTTTGTTACTTCATCAATCTTTTTAGACATCTCAACACCATACTCTATAGACTGGTCTATGATAAATGTAATGGCAGGTGTATTTCTTAAATTGATGTTCTTTGCGAGAGTTCTGCGTATATATCCCTCCGCTGACTTAAGTCCTGCAAGTGTATCAGCCTGTGATTTCTTGTCACCAAGCACACTGATATAAGCCTTTGCTGTCTTTAAATCAGGTGCCACCTCGACAGCAACAACACTTGTCATGGGATTGATACGCGGATCCTTTATCTCACCGCGTATGATATTTGACAGTTCACGCATTACCTCTTCGTTGATACGAATATTTTTTATGCTGTTCTTTCTCATATAATCCCGCTTTCTTTTTATATTAAACTGTAACTATCCGAATAGTTACATTAATTCATGATAACAAATATATGATTATCTTGGAACCTCTACCATCTTGTAGGCTTCTACAATATCTAATTCCTGAATATCATTAAATCCGTCAAATACAAGACCACACTCATAGCCTGTCTTGACCTCCTTGACGTCATCCTTGAATCTCTTGAGTGAAGCAAGGTCTCCCTCGAATATCTGCTCACCCTCTCTGCTAATTCTGACACGGCAGCCTCTCTCCATAAATCCGTCAAGCACATATGAACCTGCAATGTTTCCAACGCCTGAAGCCTTGAAAATCTGTCTGATTTCCGCATGTCCGATAACCTTCTCCTCAAATACAGGATCAAGCATACCCTTCATGGCAGCAGATACATCCTCGATTGCATTGTAGATGACCTTGTAAAGTCTGATATCTACGCCCTCACGGTCTGCTGTAGCCTTGGCAACAGGATCCGGTCTGACGTTAAAGCCAATGATGATTGCATTTGATGCTGATGCAAGGATAACATCTGACTCGTTGATGGCACCAACGCCGCCATGGATGACCTTGACCACAACCTCCTCATTTGAAAGCTTGACAAGACTCTGCTTAACAGCTTCAACTGAACCCTGTACATCTGCCTTTACGATGATATCAAGTTCCTTCATATTGCCGGACTGAATCTGTGAGAACAGATCATCAAGTGACATCTTTGCCTTTGTATCCTCGATGAGCTTATTCTTCTCCTCTGAAATATATGTGTCAGAGAATGCCTTTGCCTCCTTCTCTGAATCACATGCCACAAATGTCTCTCCTGCTGAAGGCACACTGTTTAGTCCAAGTATCTCTACAGGTGTAGAAGGCTTAGCCTCCTTTACTCTGCGGCCCTTGTCATCAATCATGGCTCTTACCTTACCATAGCTGCTTCCACATGCGATTGGATCTCCGACATGGAGTGTTCCTTTTTGTACAAGCACTGTGGCAACCGCACCACGGCCTTTATCAAGCTGTGCTTCAATTACGAGACCTCTTGCGTTTCTATCAGGATTAGCCTTGAGCTCGAGCACCTCTGCTGTGAGAAGAATCATCTCAAGGAGATTGTCGATACCCTCCTTAGTATGTGCAGATACAGGACAGAATATTGTGCTTCCGCCCCAATCCTCCGGGATAAGCTCATACTCTGAGAGCTCCTGCTTAACCTTGTCGATATTGGCACTTGGCTTATCTATCTTGTTGACTGCAACGATAATCTCAACACCTGCTGCCTTTGCATGGTTTATTGCCTCAACAGTCTGCGGCATTACACCATCATCTGCAGCAACAACAAGGATTGCGATATCAGTAGAGTTTGCACCACGCATACGCATTGCTGTAAATGCCTCATGTCCCGGTGTATCAAGGAATGTGATGTTCTGGCCATTGATTGATACAACAGATGCACCAATGTGCTGTGTAATACCACCTGCCTCACGGTCTGTAACACGTGTCTGTCTGATGGCATCAAGCAGTGATGTCTTACCATGATCTACGTGACCCATTACGCAGACTACAGGTGGACGAGGAACCATCTTGCTCTCATCCTCTTCATCCTCCTTGAGAAGCTCTGCAATCACATCGACTTTCTCCTCTTCCTCACATATGAAATTAAACTCTAAAGCAATCTCCTCAGCGGCTGCAAAATCAACTTCAGAGTTAACTGTTACCATCTCGCCCTTCATGAAAAGCTTCTTTACGATGGCTGACGGCTGAACCTTCATCTTATCAGCTAAGTCCCTTATTGTAATCTTCTCCGGAAGAGAAATTGTCTTAATCTCGTTCTCATCCTCTTTTGGCTGTGCCTTCGGCTGCTGTGGCTTTTTCTTACCGCCGTGCTTCTCGAGATTGATGTAATTCTCCTGCTTCTTTCCGAGCTTATCCTGCTTCTGGCTCTGATTGTGATTATGCTTATTCTTTCTATCGTTGCCTCTGTCGCGGCTCTCCTTTCCTCTTACATCATCAGGAGCTGCAACTGCAACTGTTTCTTTTCTGAAACGATTTCTGTCATCACCTCTGCTGCCTGTTCTATCGTTATTTCTATCATTGCTCCTGCTTCTGTCATTGCTTCTGCTTCTGTCATTATTTCTGTCAAAGCTTCTGCCACCCTCTGCAGGACGTCTGGAGTCATTTCTGAAGCCTCTGTTATTGTCTCTATTATTGTCTCTGCTGTTATCTCGGTTATTGTTGTCGCGATTGTTTGTTCTTCTATCGCTGTTTCTGTCCGTATTTCTGCTCCTGTCGGCATTTCTGTCAGTGTTTCTGTTGTTGATTCTGTCGCCATTGTCCTGACGTCTGTCGCTTCTTCTATCAGCGTCAGCCTGACGTGCCGGACGCGAATTGGTTACCTTCATATCTGCATACGGATCCGCTGTACGCTCACTTATAGGGCGCATAGCTCTCTCTCCGACAGGTCTTGGCTTAATAATGCTGTGCTGCTCAGGACGTGATGACTGATTATCGCGTCTGCCATTGCCATTTCTGCGCTGCGAACTGTTATTTCCATTATTTCCGCTGCCGTTTCCACCATTTGTTTTCCTACCCTGCTTACTGTACTGGGCATTGAAAACTGCTGTGATGCTTGCCTTTTTCTTTGGTCTGTCGGCTGCCTTAGACTCATCCTTTTTAGGTTCTTCCTTCTTAGGTGCATCTTTTTTTACTTCTGTTTTTGCGTATTTCTTTCGTACAATTTGCTGTGCCTCATCCTCAAGACCGCTCTGCACATTTTTGACAGCAAACTGTGTGCCGTTTAATGTGTCTATGACTTCCTGCGACTTTATATTTAATTCTTTTGCAAGTTCATGAACTCTCATTTTTGCCATATATCTATTTTCCTCCATTATTCAGTTTTATTCGACTGCAGCTTTTTTATCACTGCATTTGCAAGGTTTTCATCCGTTACTGCAAGGGAAGCGCGAAACTCTTTGCCTATTGCATTCCCTAACCCCACCTTGTCACTATAAAAATAAATCGGAACCTCATAGAAAGCAGTCATATCCGAAAAATGCTTCTTTGTGTTGTCTGATGAATCATCTGCTACTATCACTAAAAATGCCTTTCCTGTCTTTACAGCTTTCTCGGTAGAAAACTCTCCGCTAACCACATTGCCTGACTTTGCTGCTAATCCCAGCATAGAAAGTACTCTATCTGTCAATTTGGTTCATCTCCTTTTCAAGCTCCTCATATACCTGTTCTGATACACTAACACCAAGGGAACGCTCAAGTGCCTTTGTCTTTTTAGCCTTTTTAAAGCATTCAAGGCTCTTACATATATAAGCTCCCCTGCCGTTTTTCTTGCCGGTGTCATCGAGAATTATGTCGCCCTCCGCAGTCTTTACCACGCGAATAAGTGACTTCTTTTCCTTCATCTCCTGACAGCCTACGCATTTGCGCATTGGAATCTTTTTATTTGCCATTACTGCTCATCACCACTATCTGCCGCATCATCTGTCTCATCGATATCAGAAGCATCTGCTTCTAAAGCTGACGCATCATTTTCTGTACCTGCTGCTTCGTTCTCGTCAGCCTCTGTATCAAAAGCCTCTGCCTGTACATCTGCCTGTTCTGTATCAGCTAATCTCTCGTTCTCAGCAAGCTCATCATCCGAATAATCATAATCGTCATCATAATCATCCTCTTCATAGTCATTCTCATAATCCATGAAGTCCCCTGACTCTCTGGCCTGTGTCTCGCTCTTGATATCAATCTTGAAGCCTGTAAGTCTTGCTGCAAGTCTTGCATTCTGTCCTTCCTTACCGATTGCAAGTGAAAGCTGATAATCCGGAACAACAACCTTTGCTGATTTCTCATCTGCATCTGCGATAACAGAGATAACCTTTGCAGGGCTAAGTGCATTTTGGATAAGTATTGCCGGATTCTCATCCCATGTGATGATATCGATTTTCTCACCGCGAAGCTCATTTACGATAGCATTTACTCTGGCACCATTCATACCTACACATGCTCCTACAGGGTCTACGTTTGGATCATTTGACCATACTGCAATCTTTGTTCTGCTTCCGGCCTCACGTGAAATAGCCTTTATCTCAACTATGCCCTCTTTAACCTCTGTAACCTCTGACTCGAAAAGTCTCTTCACAAGCTCAGGATGTGTTCTTGAAACAAGAATCTTTGGTCCCTTTGATGTGGACTTAACCTCAAGAATATATACCTTGATACGCTCTGTAGGCTTGAATACCTCACCCTTTATCTGCTCACTCTCAGTCAAAAGTGCATCTGCCTTACCTAAGTTGATGCTGACATTCTTTCCGATGTATCTTTGAACAACACCTGTCACAACATCCTTTTCCTTGCTGTTGTACTCGTCAAATATTACCTTTCTCTCCTCCTCGCGGATTTTCTGAAGGATAACATTCTTTGCGTTCTGTGTAGCAATACGTCCGAATTCCTTTGACTTAACCTCAACTCTCACGATATCTCCAAGCTGATAGTTACCGTTTACCTTGTGCGCATCTGCTAAGGAAATCTCCTCAACCGGATCCTCAACCGTATCTACAACCGTCTTCTCCTGGTAGCATGAAAAAGCACATGTCTCAGGATCTATTTCTACCTTTACATTGTCTGATTTACCAAAATGGTTCTTGCAGGCAGTCACAAGAGAGTTCTCAATTGCCTCAAGTAAAGTTTCTTTACTGATGTTTTTCTCCTGCTCTAATATATTTAACGCTTCTAATAACTCATTGCTCATTATTTTTTCCTCCTATTTGTGTTATCGTGCGCTTTAATTAAAAATCCAATGCCTGACGTATAAGCGCAATGTCACTCTTATTAAATGTAGTCTCATTGCCGTCTTCATCGGTTATTGTCACTGTATCCTTATCATAGGCTTTAAGCAGACCATAAAATTCCTTTGATTTGTTGATAGCCCTATATGTGCGAATCTCTATCTCCTTATTCATATTGCGCACATAGTCCTTTTCCTTCTTGAAAGGTCTTCCAAGCCCCGGCGAGCTGACCTCGAAGGTGTACGAATCAGGAATATAGTCCTCTCTGTCGAGAATCTCATTCATCTGCCTTGCAACCACTTCACAGTCATCAACAGTTATGCCACCCTCCTTATCGATATATGCTCTCAGGTAGTTCATGCCGCCTTCCTTAACATACTCGACATCAACAAGCTCAAAATTCATGCTGTCAAGAATTGGTTGTATAAAATTCTCCGTCTTTGCCTCATATACACTTGCCTTTGACATTTTATCACCTCTCTTTTGATTATATGGCTGTAACTATTCACAATTGCTCTGAATAGCTGCCTGATGTTTATAAACGTGAATTGAGAGAGGACTTTTGCCCTCTCTCAATCTAGTCAACGTTGTTATCATAGGTATAATAGCACTATCAGGAAAAAAAATCAAGTTTTTTTAAAAAAGTACTTGCTTTTTTTGAAACTCCATGATAGTATAATACACGGTTCGTTGGTCAAGCGGTTAAGACGCCGCCCTCTCAC
>ERZ779656.932-NODE-932-length-17715-cov-2.016591_pt1 | contig 17715 bp, 20 predicted proteins | sample MGYA00511102_ERZ779656 | MGnify/ENA primary metagenome ERZ779656 (study PRJEB29588, sample SAMEA2143980) | human gut metagenome | biome: human gut; feature: human-associated habitat; material: faeces | place: Denmark | collected 2008/2010 ... | reverse complement strand
CGCTCTTTTCTTTAAATTCATAGAAACCTCCATCAGTGTTCATTACTAAATAATATTACACCTTTGTTGTGTTTTATTCATAATTGTTACAATTGTTACGGATTTGTTACAGGAGCGATTATAGCAAACAGATATAAAATTGTCAAGTTTTCAGGAAAACACCTCAGTGAGCACAGCATCGATCAGCTTCTCCGGAGCCTCTTTTTCCGGATTTTCACCGGACTTTTGCGCCATTTTATCATCCTGCGCCTGCTGCGTGATCTCCCGTGCCGTCTCGTTCTGCTTTTCGGATATACGGCTCAGTTTTTCTTCCAGTTCAAAAAATTGTTCTTTTTCTTTCTTTTTCCATTTATTTATCTTTCGTAATGTGACAAGTTCAAGCAAAAGCATCAGCCCAACTGCTGCTGCAAGAAGCTCAAGTGAATAGGAATACATCATCTGCATCACCACTTCCATCGTACATTACCTCTTTCTCGTAATTATTCAATCCCCGCCATTCTTCGGCAGCTTCATAATTACTGTCCTTCATGATTGCTATTACTTCATATTTACATTATAAAAATGTTTTTATTTTTTGAAAAGGGACTTGCCTGCAAAATCAATCGCAAGTTCCGACAAGAAAAGCACAAGTCATTTTCTTGACTTTTTTGCATATGGGTATTATAAATATGGAAGAATTGAAGTGCAGAATCCATGCTTTTTTGCACAGAAAGGACTTCTTATGAAAAAAATCGTAATGACCGGAGGCGGTACAGCCGGACATGTCACACCGAATATTGCCCTGATGCCTGCGCTTCGCAGCGAGGGATATGAAATCTCTTATATCGGTTCCTATGAGGGAATTGAAAAGGGGTTGATTGAAGCACAAAAAGTTCCTTATTACGGAATCTCTTCCGGAAAACTGAGCAGATATTTTGATGTAAAGAATTTTTCTGATCCATTTAAGGTGATCAAAGGCTATTATCAGTCAATCCGCCTGTTAAAAAAGATAAAACCGGACGTTGTATTTTCCAAGGGGGGCTTTGTATCTGTTCCTGTTGTTCTGGCAGCAAAACACTGTAAAATCCCTGCAATTATCCATGAATCCGACATTACGCCTGGTCTTGCAAACAAACTTGCCATTCCAAGTGCTACAAAAGTATGCTGCAATTTTCCTGAGACAATGAAGTATCTTCCTGAGGGAAAAGCAGTTCTCACTGGTTCTCCGATCCGTCAGGAATTATTAAATGGAAATCCTTCGAATGCGATCAAACTCTGCCGCTTTGAAAATACGGAGAAACCGGTTATTTTAATTATTGGTGGAAGTACCGGCTCACGTGCGATCAACACCGCAATCCGTGATCTTCTTCCGGAGTTACTGAAACGCTATAACATTATCCATTTATGTGGAAAGGGAAACCTTGACGAAACTTTAAAAGATACCGATGGCTATGCACAGTTCGAATACGCAAACAAAGAACTTGCAGATATGTTCGCACTTGCATCTTTAGTCATCTCCCGTGCCGGAGCCAATGCCATCTGTGAGCTGCTTGCACTGCACAAACCTAACATTTTAATTCCGCTGTCCGCTGCTGCCAGCCGTGGAGATCAGATTTTAAATGCAACTTCATTCCGTTCTTCCGGTTACAGCTATGTGCTTGAGGAAGAAGCAGTGACAAACACCGCTCTGTTAGAGGCCATTGACCATGTTTTCTCACACAAAGAACGTTATGTGGAAGCCATGGAAAAAAGTAATGGTACGAATTCGATTGCTGCCATTGTCTCTCTGATCGATGACGCCGCTAAAAAGAACTAGAATGATCTATTTTTAATAAAGTAGTAAGGCTGTTGCGTGAAACTACGATTTTTGTATCATGCAACAGCCTTTTTGGCTTATGATTCCATTTTTAAAGAATCACGAATCTCTGCCATCTCTTCTGGCGAGAAAGTTTCATGAGACCAGTTTAAGATATCATTGTTCTTTGCATTGAGGTATCTTGGGATCAGGTGCATATGGAAATGGAATACTGTCTGTCCTGCCACTTCGTGATTGTTCTGAACCAGATTGAATCCGTCACATTTTAATACGTCTGTCATATGGATTGCGAGCTTTTTGGCAAGCTTCATGGCATCTGCAGCTACATTTTCGTCGATCTCATACAGATCTGCATAATGATTCTTTGGCAGAATCAGCGCATGTCCCTTGCTCGCCGGGCTGACATCTAAAACTACCTTGAATTCATCATCCTCATAGATTGTGTTGGATGGAATTTCTCCTGCAATAATTTTACAGAAAATACAATTTTCATCTCTCATTTTTTTATCCTTCTTTCTTATATTAAATTATGTTGTCGAATTTTGTAATTCGTTAATGATTGCAGTTTCCCTGTATTGGTGCTAAACTGTGACTGTCTAATGTGAAAATCTGAATGAGACCGGGGTGAAATTTTGTTAAATAGCGAGGACTACCTAAATATTTTCCATGAAATCAAAAATTCTATTACATTGATCAGCAGTTCTTTACAATTAGTTGAAAAGAAACATCCTGAAGTGTCTGATTTTGCGTATTGGGCAGAAACTATGTCCGAAATCACCTCATTACGGAACATGGTCACAGAGTTATCCTCTGCAAGGCTCTGCGATCATCTGAATCTCCGCCATGTTAATTTATATGATTATATGGAAGATATCCATGATTCCATCTCCGCCTTCGCAGCTCTTGATTTTCACTGCAACATCATAACGGAAGAAAATCTTCCCGAAATCGATATTGATCCCCAACTACTCAAACAGGCTCTCATTAATTTACTGAAAAATGCTTATGAAGCCATGGATAAATCAGGAACCGTAACCATCCGCGTTTCATCCGAAAATGACGTTGTCCTTATCGCTGTAACCGACTATGGCGGAGGGTTAGATCCTGCCTTTGCAGACAGTATTTTTGAACCTTTTATCACTTCCAAAAACGGTGGCAGCGGTTTAGGTCTTGTCATCACCAAGCAGATTGTAGAATCCCATCACGGAACGATTCACTGTGATTCCAGACCTGGTGACGGCTGTACCTTTACACTCACTTTACCTCTTACACAAAGTTAAACATGGTATCTAACATACGAAGTGTCTTAAAATTACCTTTTGCCGTCATCTCACCTGTCATGAAAGCTCTCTGGAAGGTCATTCTGCCTTCCACGATACTCTCAAGAACCTGATCTGAAAGCTTTGCGATCACATCGATATTCTCCTGCTTTCCGTAACTAATCTCTAATTTGTCATCCTTTACAGCAATAAACAGAGGTTCTTTCATCCCATCAATCATAAATAAATAGCGGGCAGCAAAATCATGCTGTGGTGTAAAATGCCTCTGGAAATCTTTCATAAATGCATCCTGTGGCTGTGGATTCTTTCCAAGCATATCCTTAAACATGGATGCTAGTTCCTCGATATCCTCTTTTTGCTTCTTCACATAAGAGTCATCGGAAACATATTTGGATAACTGCTCACTCTCCTGTGGAGTCAGTTCTAACTGTGGTGTACGCGAAATGCTCCGCTTTACTGCCTGATTGCTTGTCGGAAGATTTTTGATCTTCTGGGAAATCGTACGATAAAGATTCTCGGCCTTTTTCTCAATGATGACGGTGTAATCCTCATTCATTTCAAACGTGACGAGATCCTCCACGTAACCGCAAAGTCCTGCACATGGCAGTCCGCCAAGAATCTCCCATGCATTGGCAAGCGTCATCTCTCCCTCACGTTCTCCGTAAGTGGTTGACATAACGATTGGCTGCATATAAGTAACCTTAATCTTTTCCTTGTCTCCATAAAGCCAGCACGCATCCAAAAACTGCTGCATGTATCCGCCAATTCCTAGCCATTCCACTGTCGTCGCCAGAATAATTCCATCCGCGTCTTTCATAGTCTGTGGAAGTGTTGCAATCTCATTTTTATGCTCATAGATATTGATGCGCTCTACAGTCACACGAAGTTCTTTTAAAACTTCCTCCATTTTATTTAAAACATAAAGAGTTGGATCGTCTAGCAACCCTCTGCCGCCATAATAAATATTTATCTTCATTGATCTGCCCTTTCTATCTGCGAAGCAGATTATTCTGTATTTGCGGATTTCACATTCATGGATCCATCCGCAACATCTTTTTTTAGTATATTAAGTTTTGCAGACAAAATCAATATTTTTGGTGTTTTCCGTGATATAAAATCAATGCTGCCAAAAATCCGCAGAGCATACCACCCACATGGCACCAGTTATCCACGCCTATGCTTGTAAAGCCAAAGTAAAGACTTAATACGATCATGATCAGGATTCCCTTTGTCGTCATTCCCTCCAGCTTTCCTCAACCTTGATCGTATCATTTGTAAGATAAATGATGATCACAATCGCCATTGCAATGATAACACCTAAAAGTCCACCGATCACACCAAATACTGCGCCGGAAGCACCACCGGATACGGCATAATTTCCCGACAATAGCATCATGATATAAGAGAGCAGTCCTCCACCAATTCCTGCGGCAAAATAAACCACTGCCATTTTCCAATGACCTATGTATTTCTCCAGTCTTGATCCGACACAACAGAAAATTACCATATTATTCATCAGATGTGCCACTCCAAAATGTAAAAACATTGCTGTCAATAAACGCCACCACTGATGATTGATTGTAAGAAACTCCGGATACATGGCACCTCTCGATGCCATATAGAACGCATCTTCTGTTGCTCCGCCAAAAGATAATATAATGTATACAAGAATGTTTGCAAGTGCGATCAGCCCTGTGACAAACGGCAGCTGCATGATGGAATGTTTTCCACTTACCGGTGCAGATGCCCGGCTGTTCTGCTGTACATCCATGTGTTCAATTCGATTCTTTAGTCCCCAGAAATCTCCCGGCTGATTCTCATATATGATCAGCTGTTTTCTGTCCTGATCATATATCCAGATATTTTTTCCTTCAGAGCAAAGTTGTTTTGCATTCTCAGACCGATTCGTGAGCAGAATGGTCAGCAGTTCCACATGGTACACCGGAAATCCTTCCGGGAAGTCCTGTAACCTTCCCACCGGATGATAAAAAAGTTCCTGCACCCGCTCCTGCATCACTTGCAGTTGTCCCATCGTCGGCAGATATCCATTCGTACCATCAATGAACATTACAAGATGAAACCCTTCCTCATAATATTTATAGAAAACACCGGTCTCTTCCGGTTTTACTTTACAAAAACGATATCCTTCCTGAGAAAATATCTCCATCCATTCGTTTCTCATTCGCTGTCCACTCCATTTCATAGCCTTTCATGGATATTATAGAGATTTCCAGAGGTAGAAGCAATGATATTTCTCCGATGTTTTTCTTAAATAAATCTAAACTTTTCATCTGCAAACTCAAGGATCTCGTTTGCCTGTAAACTCACTTTCATCTTGTAATCCAAGAGCGTCCCTCCTGCCTTTGTTCCATTGGCAGAATTCATATCTTCAATAAAGTATACATTTTCCACTTTCGTGATTTTTGCATGATGACGGCTGATCGTAGCGCAATCGACATAACCGGGGCAGTCAGCAGCACTTCCGATCACATATGGAAATGTATCAATTTTTAAGTCTGACAGCTGATTGTTTCCTTCATATCTCAGAATTCCCTGAATTGTTTTTTTCTGATCTGCCAAAAGAACTGTGGGACGTCCCATTCTTACCTCCTCTTCTTCCGGTTCAAAAACAATGGGCTGGATTTCATTCTTTTTCTCTTTTTTCTTTGCCAGTTCCTGCCTGTATTCTTTGATTTTTGCAAGATCCGGGAAAAAATGTTCTATTGCCTTTTGAAACATCACTTTTGCTTTACCATCTGCTTTATCTGCTTTGTGAACGTTTTTTTCTTTTTCCGTCTGATCTGAAGTCTGCTCAAGCTCTACTCTGCTATTTTCCAGTGTTCTGTCCGGCACAGGTTCTATATCCACACGATCATAAGTAAGACTTTCCCGGATTGCGATCAGACTATAGCCTTCCTTTATAACCTGATCATAAATATGGTATGCCATTTTTACCGCCCGCTGATCTTTATGATCGATTTTTGTGAGAAGATATTCCATGAGTTTTTGAAATCCCTCTGTAATATTCTCCTTCCCGTCCGGGCAATAGCAGAACCAGAAACTTCCATCCCGGTTGTTTTTAAAAATACTTTCCCGGGAAAACCAGAGATGCCTGGGATCTAACAGAAAACTTTCTAACCGTTCAAGCGTTCCACATAAGCTTACGAGAAACTGTGTCAGCATCTGACTGTCCATCATTTCCATTTCCAACGCATGATCAAATGCCTGCATTCCTGTAATATCGTACCAGCAGACTGTAGCAGCATCCGCAAAAGTCGTATTGACCGGCACTATCCCTGATATGCTGCTTCTTGTTAATATTTCTTTTTCAAAAGGAAGAAAATCCTGATCCGTCTTGACACACATATAACTTTTTGTCAGTTCCCTTTTATATTCAATCTCCATGAAATAAATCTCCAATATCTGTGATCTCATCCAGCAGATACATTGTATCCACAATATCAAATGATACTCTTGTTCCCAGTTTTGCCACTTGCGCCTTTGTCTCTTCATAGCAATCGATTCCGGTTCTCAGCGCAAGTACCATGACCGCAAGCACAAGTGGCACGATCAATGATGCCTCTATTGAAAAACTTCCCCGCATAACCCGCTCCTTCCATCAAAGTAACAATAAAACATACGCCGTAAATACAAATGGTACAAACGGTATTCTTTCCTTTTTCTTCTTTTTTCTAAAAAAAAGCAACACTGCCGAGCCGATTCCCGCTAAAACAGATGCCAGCAAAAGCAGCACAAGGTTCTCCCAAATTCCCAGAAATAAACCTGTCATCACAAATAAACATCCATCTCCATATCCGATACTTTCATGTGTAACCAGACTGTAAAGTAATAATGCGATACCAACAGACATTCCCGTCATTAAATAAAAAACGGATTCTTCCTGTGCAAACAAATGCAATAATACGGCTGCCATTCCTCCCAGCAGAAGGAGCGGCACACTCACCCGCTCTGTTTTCCAATCGATCCATGCACATAAAAACAAACTGACCAATAAAACAATCATCCTTATTCCTTCCAGCATTTTGAACACGCCCCCTTTCCCTCCACATCAGATAAGCGTACCATCTCAATGGTTCTTTTAATACCGCTGCAGTTTAAATCTGTGTGATATTTATTTCCGTAATTTGTGATATATACCCTTTCAAATTTGTTAATTTTATCCGCGCAAAGCTCGCATTTGTGGTATTTCTCTCCGCTTTCATTCCGATATTCCGCTATTTGCACATCTTCTACCGACTGAATTGACAAATTCAGATACGTACAGCCCGAAGTCTTATGATACACGGTTCCCTGTTCTGCAATATATACCCATCTGTCACCATCCTGGATGCCAAGTTCGTCTTTCCATCCTGTCCACTTTCGATAAATTGTCTGCTGCGAGAGCCAGAATGACTTTTTTCCAAGCAGACTAACTGGAAATTTCATCTGATAATGGACTCTGAGACAAATATCATTTCCCTCAAAAGACGATTCTGAAAATGTAATTCCGAAAACATTTCCCGTCACAAATTTACGGATATTATCATCTTCGCGCGCCTTTGCAATAAACATACTTTTTGCAAGTACCGCATACTTTTCTTCCTGACTGTCCTTTACGGCTGCATAGACAGACAGCGTGCGTCCCGTATCTTCTAATGCATCCTGCACGCAGAGCTGCACCTGCATAACACGAAAGAAAAACAACACAAATGTAAACAGACAGGCAAGTATCGGCACCACAACTGCTGCCTCCAATGTCATAGAACCGGACAGACAGGTGCATCCGGGTGTCTCTTTGGGTGCATTGGTCCAAGCCGGACCTTTCCTAAAAGAACATCTTTCAGGGAGAGATTTTTGTTCATTTTTTATAGTTTTGGAGAAGCTAAGAGACACCCGGACACACCTGCCTTTCTTATGGAATGTAATTGATCTGATTTTCTCTTCGGAAGGAATATTGTTTTAATTTTTCACTATTTATAAAAGACAACCTGGAAAAAAGAGGTTCTGCCGCAAATTCCACCTCACACCTGAAACAAACGATCATATGATCCATTCTGCAATCTTTATATTCCTCATTCTGAATCAAGTCCTGCTCCATTACATTGAGCACGCGGCAGGATAATGTTCCATCCTTTGCAAAAAATAAAATCTGCTTTAAATAATCCTGATATTTTAGACCATTGCTGCATTCTTTTGCCCTTGTCTGGCTTTGAAACGACTGTAATAGATGCGCCAAATCTGTCGTCCACTGCTCTTTTGACTTCACCAGCGCAATTTTTCCTCCCATGAGCAATGCCCTGATATCCTGGATACTTTCGATATATGCCCATGCACCGACAACCGCGATCTGTACCGTCTTAATGATTGCCGGATTTCCGGTAAAGCCAGCTAATGCAGCAGCGATTGTCTCGGACTGTAACATTTTTTCTCTGTCCGACAGTAAATATGTGACATTCGAAGCACAGCGATACAATAGCAGTCTGTTGACTACCTCTTCTAAATTCTTTCGTTCTTCTTCATGTCCTCCAATTAAATATTCCAACTCATAGGAATATGCATGGTTTTCTTTCGGGCTGCAGTAGTTGGAAAAATTTGATTCCGCATATTCCAGCACAAGAATTTTCCGATACCAGTCACTTTCTGCTTCGTAATTTATATTTCCTTCACTGCAGGTTCTTTTTTCAATCGCCTCCGCAAGATTCATGCGTTTCGTAGAGATTTCGCCGGCGTTTTCCACAACCAGTCCAAGTGTAGAAAGACTCATCGATTTTCTGATTTCATTCACAACATCCAACGGATTTTCTTTCAGAGGCTGTGTATCTTTTTCATTTGTCCTATTCACAATAGATTCATTTTCCTGCCTGCCATTTTCTGCTTTTCCATTGTCTGTCTTTGCTTTCTCTGTCTTTTCCTTCTCTGCCCTTGCACTCTCAATGCTCTCTTTCGCCTGATCAATGGTTTCTTCGACATTCGTCGTATTATTTTTCATGTCATTCTGGTTAATATATCTCTGACGAATCTCTTCTGCTGCCTCTCTGGGCAGATTTTTCTTCATATATGCAGAGATCATATCAAGAAGCACTTCGCCATCAGCATCTGTGACAAGCAAATATTTTGGCTCATAAATGTGGCTGGTCTCCATCTGAAACAGATTCATATCCGGAAACTGCCATCCAAAATTCTTCTGATTCAAATTTTCATCCAGTTTCTCTTTCATTCTCCCTGTCACATTGCCGATTTCAAAAAAATCTGTACTATAGCCACCATCCAGCATAAGCAGATGAAACTCTTCCCATAAATAAGGCTGATATTCTGCAGCCACACATTCCACACCCTGCCTTCCCTTCCAGTCCGCATATTGAGACAGCCCATAAAATCTTGCTGCCTCAAGTAATACAAAAAGGGCTGAAAACACAAAACTCATACATAGCGCTGAAAATACCGTAATACTTCCCTTTTTCACTAGATACTTCCCGCCTTGCTGTTAATGGTTTCGAAAATACTGTTCACCAGATTTGTGAGTTGCTTTTTAAAGATGATTACAAGCCCTATTAAAACCACAAGTATCAATATCATTTCCACAACTCCCACTCCACTCTCATCTGCTGCAAATTCTTTTGCCACTCTTACCATTTGATCTTTCATATTCTTTTTCCTCGCTTTCCTATTTTTAAAAATTAAAAAACTGCTTACATCTACCTTTCATTGTCCGCCCTGCATTTTACAGATCTAACAATTCTCTGATAATCATTTTGAGAAACAATTACTTACTGTAACGAAAGAAACGCAGGAACCATAATAATGACAATGATAATTCCAAACATCATCATCATTGGAAACAGCATTTTTGTCCCTGCCTCCTCCCCGCTTTTCTTTGCCAGATTTTTGCGTTCTTCAAAGGCATCTGAAACTTCCTGTTCTAATAGCTGCACCAGTCCCCTCGTTCCTTTTCGAAGATTCTGGACAAGCAAACTGCAAAATTTCCGGTAACGATGCAATCCACATCGCTCTCCAAAGCGTTCATAAGCCCGTGCCTCTCCAACGCCGCTCTCAATCTCATGACATGTGATAAGCATCTCCTCATATAACGGATGTATCGGTATTGTATTATTTTTCCGCTTATTGCTGTAATTTGTTGCAATTTTGTTCCATGCGCTAAATAATGTCATTCCAGCCCCAAGAAGGATTGTCAGCTTGCTCACCAGCTCCGGATACCCAGACTGCAATTTTTCTTTTCGCCGTTTTTCCTCCTCCTGCTTTCTGGATTTCTCGACCAATGGAACACAGCCCGCTGCAATCATCCCAAGAAACAGCAATTTTAAAGGCATTCTCTCACTTTTTTCCTTCCATATGATTGTCTGGTCATCTATGGATTCCGGCAAAACCAGCGTAGAATCATTGGCTTTTTCGTTCTTTTTTATTAATTCCTGTTTTAATTTATTGTTGATTTTTTCTTTCTCTGAATATATCTTTGGACAAATTTGAAAGAAAAACTGATACTCCAACGTCTGACTGTCACAGCCTAATTCCACGACAGCCTTCACCAATATTTCCTCTTCCTCTAAACTGTCATTCATTACATGCCCTTCCAGATCGACATACTGATAAGAATCAAAACTCCAATCTGCCGTCACCTGTCCGTCCTGATACTGTGACTGGATGCAGACATCCTTTCGGATCTCATCTACAGATTCATTTTCTCCCGGAAAAGTCTCTGCGATCTCCTGCTCTGCCGCCGCAAGCAATGCCTGCTGTTCTTCCTTCGTCAGCCCCTGCTCTGCCACGTGCACTGACAGTTCCTGTTCCAGTTCCTTCTCTGGAATTTCCCAGATAAGTTCTGCATCATAGCTTCCATCCCCGTAAACATTTCGCTCCAATACATTTCCCTGCTTTAACACCGGATTCATAGATTTCTGTATCAGCTCTGCCCCCGCCAACACTACAAACAGCGCAAAAACCATCCCCATTTTTCGATAAAGGCTCTGTCCCTGCTTTTCACTTTTTCTATTCTTCATATATTCCTTCCCAGATTTCACTCAACTCTTCAGAATACACTTAACGCTCCACCCACATATCTGTCAGACCTTAATAGCTGTCATTTTTGCGGAAATTTTTATTGCAGCAAGATACGCACCCAACGCGCCTGTCATAACACTAATTCCAAAAATATTTCCATACAATGGTGCCAAAAATTCTCCTGATGTCAGATTCAGATATAAAATAATGAAAACAGGAATTACATTCATAATCTTCTGTTCCATCTTCTTTGCAGAAATTACTGTCTGAACCTCTCTTTCCACCTCGATCTTATCGCTGATATGTTCAATGGTTGTTGCTATAATTTTGTGAAAATCCCCGCCACTGCGTTTCGCGAACAAAAAAACATCGGAAAAATTCTGAATATCTTCACAATCGCTGCGAAGCGCAAATTCATATAACAGTTTTTCAATTGGTTGGTTCATTCCAACCGCCTGATTGATCTGATGCAGTTCTCCGACAAATATCCCATCCTGTCCATATAGTTCCGTCATCTCCTTCTCGCTCTCCCGCCATGCATTCTCCATGGAATATCCCGCCTGAAGTGCTGCTGCAACACTCTGCATTGCATCGCGGAACTGCAAGAGAAGTGTCTCTTTTTGCTGTTCCTGCCGTTTCCTTTTCTCTCTTTGAATACACAGTGGAATGAAAATAAAAGCAGTGACCATGCCATATACAGACTGATATAAAATCCACGCTGCAAGCATTCCCGCCAGAAGCCCCTTTCCAATGCAAACCATCATTTCTTTTTTGCTCAAAAAATATGTACTATAATCCATCCAGACAATACCCTGCCCTTATCATTTTCTCTGTGTGTATCAGTTCACCGACCTTTTCCATTGCTCCATGCACTGTATTTTCTTCCGCTTTCTCTTCTTTAAAGCGGTATATATCATTCAAAATGATCTGATTTTCCTCGTATCCTGCAATTTCTGTAATTGAAAGCACCTTTCTGCTCTTATCACGCATACGTCCAAGATGAATCAGAAAATCAATGCCGGACGCAATCTGGCTTCGGATTGCCGGAAGCGGCAGTTCCATCCCCATTAAAACCATCGTTTCCAATCGGCTCAACATATCTTTGCAGGAATTGGCATGTCCGGTGGACAAACTTCCATCGTGCCCTGTATTCATCGCCTGCAGCACATCCAGTGCCTCCGCTCCACGACACTCTCCCACAATCACCCGGTTTGGTCTCATGCGAAGTGCCGTTTTGATCAGGTCGCGTATCGTGATCGGCAGAACCCCTTCGGTATTGGCATTCCTTGTTTCCAACCGCACCAAATTGGGTTTGTCGATCAATTGCAGTTCTGCCGAATCCTCAATTGTGATAATTCGTTCCTCCCTTGGGATAAACTGTGACAATGCATTTAAAAATGTTGTTTTTCCGGAACCTGATGGTCCTGATATGGTAATAATCCCCGGCATCTCAAATGAGATGCTACTATTATTTAGCAACATTTTTTCTTCATCACCATCTTTGACTTTGTAACTCAGATTATTAATTCTTATTATTTCTTTCTTCATTATTTCTCCTTGTGCTACATTCCAGGATTTCTAAGTTCCTCAATAAAATTCTTTCTATCTTTTAATCTCAGAATATAAAACATTTGACCTGCTATTGATATTAGCGAAAATAACAATAATAGAACTATTTCAGAATATATTCCGCTGTCCTTCACTCCAACAAAATAATACGGTGATAACATTACATACAAACATATATATGTAAATTTTTTAGTGATTGGAAGTAAAAATATACCAGAAATTATAATTGGAAAAACTGCATTCCAAATATAGATTTTAATAATTTGCAAATATGGCATTCCCATTGCCTGAAATCTCAGGATATCTTTTTCATAGCTTTTTGCAATGAACGAATAATAAATAAACAGTGAAATCACAGCACATGTTATCAGCAGATATGTGATTGCTTCCACTATCTCGGTTCCACTTACCGCTCTTTCTCTGCTCTTCCTCATAATATCTGCTTTTGTAAGTAAATTCTTATCAGAAACGCTATTTCCTTCATTGAAAAAAACTATATTATGTTCATTGCTTCCAATATGTAATGTATCTTTCAAATAATTTATATTGACAAAGCAATTTAACTCACTAAAATCATTGGAATAATAAAGACCTGCAACAATAAAATCATACATTTTTCCTTCCATGTTTATTTTTATTGTCTTTCCAATATCACTTGGTGCTGCAAAAATTTCAGGCATTAAAATAGAATTGGCATTCTCATTAAGAACCTTGTTCAGCCCCTCCTCACTTCCTTTTACAACATTAATTTTTTCAAAATGATTTACATATAAACTATCAATTCCACTTACAAATACATTACTTCCACTTTCGGTTTTTGATTTTATTTTTAGTCCATAATATGTATCTGAATCCGATTCTCTATCATTAACTTCTATATCTTTTTTATCTAAAACATACGCATAACCTATATTTTTATCAACAATATTTTCCCCAGATACACGAACCATACGAAACAGCGAATGCAAACCAACAAAAAGTGTACAACTTAAAATCAAAAACATACATGTAATTTTTACTTTTCTAAAATAACTTTTGGACATTACGACAGACAGAAAAGCATCCTTACTTTTCATAAATTTGGTCATATAATAAAGGAGCTGATATACTCCTCTTGCAATCGGATCAAACAGAATCATACCTGCCAGAATATTACAAATCTTTGAAAGTTCCACAATCTGCCGCACTGTAGACGTCACACTGATGTATTGCATAAGAATTATCAAAATAGCTGCTATGCAAATTCTGACTAATACTCCTTTAACGTTTATTTTATTTGTTTTTATATAATCATTTCCGTTCCTGATCTTTTCTACAATATTCCCCCGGAGCAATTTATATAAATTGCTTCCAATTGTATAAGAATTCAATAGTATTCCGATCAAAACACAAATAAGATATATCTGAACCGGAACATATCGCTCTTCAATCTGCAAGACATTTGCAACAACAATATAAATGATGCTTCCAATAACACATCCGATCAAAGTTGCCGATACATGAACCTGTACCAACTCAGAAACATATATCTTTACAATTTTTTTATGCGGTGTTCCCATCAATAATAATGCTTCTGTAAAGTGTTTTCTAATATTAAATAAATTTTGCAGCTGTGTTGCCAATATCCATTGAAAAAACATAACTGCAATAATTGATATCAAAATTACAGAGGACAACACGCCCTGTAACTGCTGTACGTCATTTTTGCTTAAGCTGTCATTGGTTATATCACTCAGTCCAAAAGCAAACATGGTATACAATAAAGTTGCTGTCACAGTCACCATTGAAGCAAACCAGAATTGTATTCTTTCTTTTTTTCCACTATTTTTTAATAATTTTCCAATCTTCGTTCCAAACATAAGACTATTTACCATAAATTCGAATTATCCAATCAATTATTTTAAAATGGATGTAAGGAGCATCATTGTATCCGTTTTTTTCATTATGTATTTCTCCTTCGTCTACTTCATAATACTCTAATGATTTTAAAACTTTTTTTCTTTCATTTTATCATCTGTCAAATTTACGTATCTAACTGTTAAAAATCCCCTATATTCATCATAACTGTCAGAACAAATTTTCCATCCTGCGTCTCGATTATTACATCTCCACCATATTTGTCCGCAACTTTTTGAATGGAACTTATACCATATCCGTGTCTGCGGAAATCATTTTTGGTTGAAATTAATTTTCCTGATTTGTCCTGTTTCAAACTTCCTTCATACGGATTTTTTATAACAAGAACCAATGACTGCTTTTTGATTCCCATTGCTATTTCAATATTCTTATTATTTTCGTTGCACTTTTCTGTGGCTTCTATCGCATTATCGAGCGCATTTCCTAATACTACCCCCAGATCACACTGATTTACCGGCAGTTCTTCCGGTATAAAAATTTTTAAAAGAAACTGTATTCCATTCTCTTTGGCAATCGAATATTTGGTGTTGAGCAGTGCATCTATCACCTGATTTCCACTGTCAGAAATATAATTTTCTGTATGATTATTCTCGATTATTTTGTCGATTTCACGAATAACATTTTCTTTCTCTCCATGCTCTATTTCGTTTTTTAATACAATTAATTTATTTATCAGATCATGGCGTTCTCTGTGAAAATCTTCCACTAACTTTTTTTGTTCTTTTGTATTATTAGTCATCATATGAATTTGCTGCTCATATACCGTTTTTTCCTTTTCGAGCATAGTTTTTTCCGTAATTTTTGAATAAACCTCAAGGATAATCATATTGAACAGTAATAATATGCTGAAAACTATCATAGCAGTCACTGTATTATTTTCTGAAAAGAACACCGCTGCTGCAATGTAAATACTGCCGATTGATACAAAGAAAAATACGATATAATATTTTACCGGAATCAGGCTGTTTTCCCTTTTCTTCCATACAAAAGACAAAATGTATGTTCCTATCAGCATGATTATTTTTGATATAATACTTCCTATCATATTAAAGTCTCTTTGTTCAAGACAAAATAAATTTAAAAAGAAGAAAATAATCATTTCTACCAATGCCCATACTGCCCAAAAGAACGTAAGTAAAAATATATTATTTTTTCCAAAACCATAATAGGAAATTGCTGAAATCATGATACACAGCAACACATTTACAATCGTAGTTAAAGTTGACGCATCACCACTGTGAAACTGGACATATCCTTGAAAAATAATATATATGGACCATACACTCACAGATAATACATTCCAACGCTTCTTTTCATAAAATGTATCTAAAAATTTTCTTACTATCCAGACACTTGCGAATGTCAAAACAGAATTTAAGATTATATTTCCCACATTACACATAGATTTCACCTCTTAACAGTCTGCCATATTCTTTACAAAATTCTTTCTGCCGGTCTTCACTAATCGGCAACACTTCTCCGTTTATCAATGTTACATTAGATTTTGATCTTGATTTGATCAAAAGATAATTGACGAGATAAGACTGATGAATCCTTAGAAATGTTACTTTTCCACTGCTAAGTCCTTTTTCTACCTCTAATAATTTTCCATTAAACACATATTTATTTCCATCTCTGACATGTATATTTATTTGTCTTGCTTTGCTTTCAAAATATAGAATCTCTTTGCACAAAACTTTGTATTCCTGACTTTTATATTTAAACGAAAAGAAATGATTTCTACTGCAAATTCTCTGGTTTGCTTCTAAAAATATCTGTACGAACGAATCCCGGTCTATCGGTTTTCTGATAAAGGAAAACACATCTAAGTGAAATAATTCCATGACGTATCTGTCATAGCTGGAAATAAAAATAATCATCACATCTTCATCTTTTTTACGAATGTTTTTCGCCGCAGTGATTCCATCTCCATTTTCCATCTGAATATCCATATATATCAGGTCAAACTTTTTCCCTGAAGATATTTCTCTTACCAGATTATTTCCACTATAGAAAACATCGGTATCTATTTTCACATTTTCCTCGTCACTAATATTATGTAAGACACTTTCAATTTGATGTGCAATCAGATCATCATCATCGCAGATTGCGATATTTAACATTATTTTTTCCTCCAAGAACACTGTCTTTTTTTCTATCTTACTATATGGATTTTGCATTCTCAATCTTCATTTTTATTTACATTAAAAAAACTGCTGCACCGCCCGATTTTTCATCGTCCCGGCACAGCAGTCTGTGTATTTAAATTTATTCTGTCACTCCGCCTTCTACAACAAGACTTTCCTCATAGTCACTGCCATATGTGTCTACTAAAGTAGCTTCATAATCAGCATGGAAGAACTGTTCCTCACCTAAAGTCTTAATTTCGTCATTGATCCAGTCAAGCAAGGTTGTATTTCCTTTAGAAACCGCCGGAGCAATCGTATCATTACTTCCAAGGGAAGGAATCCCTACCGTGTAACCGGTGTTCTGAAGTGCATATGCGATAACCTCGGTGTTATCATTTACCCATGCAGCACCGCTTCCATTTTCCAGTGCATTCTTCGCAGTTGCATAGGAATCATATTTCTGTAATGGGATATCCGGGTAGTTGTCGATCATGTAAGTCTCTGCCGTTGTTCCTGAGATAACGATCATCTGGTCATTGGAATCCCAGTCATCAAGGTTCTCGATCACTTTACTGTCAGGAGATACCACGCCAAGCGCCACATTCATATAAGGAAGTGCAAAGTCAACTTCCTCCGCACGCTCGTCAGTCACGGTAAAGTTTGCAAGAATGATATCCACTTTTCCCGTCTGTAAATATTCGATTCTGTTTGCCGCCTCTGTGGAGACGAAGTTCACATCGACTCCAAGATCCTCACCAAGTCTGTTTGCAAAATAAATATCGTATCCCTGATACTCACCATTTTCATCTACATATCCAAATGGATTTTTGTCGGAGAAAACGCCGATATTGATCGTACCGCTCTCTTTGATTTCATCCAAAGTACGATAAACTTCGCTGCTTCCATTGGATGCTGTTCCCTCGTCTGCCGCACTTGCATTATTTGCGGTTGCATCACTAGTGCTGCCGCCGCACGCGGTCAGACCTGCCGTAAGAGAAAGTGTTAATAC
>ERZ779656.904-NODE-904-length-18344-cov-4.167806_pt1 | contig 18344 bp, 17 predicted proteins | sample MGYA00511102_ERZ779656 | MGnify/ENA primary metagenome ERZ779656 (study PRJEB29588, sample SAMEA2143980) | human gut metagenome | biome: human gut; feature: human-associated habitat; material: faeces | place: Denmark | collected 2008/2010 ... | reverse complement strand
CCCCCCCCCCCCGCCCGCCGGTTTGTACAAAAGGCCGTGCCGCAGGATGTGGTGGACGATATCGTACAGGCCGTGCGGCTGTCCTCCTGCGGAGCAAACCGGCAAGCGGTGCGTCTGGTGCTGGTGCAAAGCCCGGAGATGGTTGCCAAAATGCAGCCGCTGGTGCACTGGGCTGCTTACCTGCCGCCGGAGCAGGGCCAGCCCAAACCGGATGAGACCCCGGTACTGTTTGTGGCTGTCTGCCAGGATGAAAGCCTGCCCGGCTGCAATGATACCGATACCGGACTTGCCCTTGCCAACATGACGGACGCCGCCTGGGCGCACGGTGTGGGTAGCTGCATCATGGGGGCGATCGACCGCCCCGCCATCAAGGAGCTGCTGGGCCTGGGCGAAAATCTGCGCCTGCACAGCGTGGTGGCGTTCGGCTACCCCACCCATAAAAGCCACCTGGTTGCCATGCAGAACGGCAATGTAAAGTATTACCTGGACGATGCCCGCGATTACTGCGTGCCCAAACGCCCGATGGAAGAAATTTTGCTCAAGACCCTTTGATTTTGATATAAAATAAACCGCCCGTGCGCTCCCCATAAACGGAACGCACGGGCGTTGGTTTTGCTCTTGTTTTGCTTATCGCTTAATAGGCCATGATGTCCTTTACACTGCCGGACATGGAGAACAGCTTGGCGGACAGGTGGTCCAGGTAGATAATACCCAGCTTCAGGCCGGTTTCCTCGTTGTACATATCGGCCAGCTGTGGCATAATCTTGAATGCGGCGGCCTGTGCTTCGGGGGTATTGTCAAAGTTGGCAGTACCCTGCACGCGCAAAAACTCGCCCCTTTCGTTGCAGGTGCAGATTTCCAGGTTGGTGTTGTCCAACAGCTGCTTGTATGCGGCTTTGTGCTTGCCGATGCCCAGGCACAGGTGGTCCTTGTACCACATGGCAAAGCCCAGCGGGCGCACGCGCGGCAGATAGCCATCCACCGTGGCAAGATAAAAGGTCGGGTTGTCCTTCAAAAACTGCATAATTTCTTCGCTTGGGGTCATGGTTGCTCCTCCAATCATCCGCGTGTTATCAGGTTCGGCTGCGGGGCAGCCGGGTAATTATTACAGGGTTTTCAGTGCGGCCACAATGCGGGCGGCTGCTTCCTTGGTCTTGGCGGCATCGCCAAATGCGGTCAGGCGGAAATACCCCTTGCCGCACTCGCCAAAGCCCTCGCCGGGTGTGCCAACAACATTGGCGGTCTCCAGCAGCCAGTCAAAAAACTCCCAGCTGCCCATGTTGTTGGGGCAGCGCAGCCAGATGTACGGGCTGTTCTTGCCGCCGCAGTACCACACACCGGCTTCGTCCAGTGCTGCTGCAATCACGGCAGCGTTCTGACGGTAGTAGTCCAGGTTGTGCTGGATCTCTTTCATGCCTTCCTCGGTGAACACGGCTTCGGCGCCGCGCTGCACCACATAGGCAACGCCGTTGAACTTGGTGGTCTGGCGGCGCAGCCACAGCTTGTTGATGCTCATGCCCTCGCGCTCCAGCTCCTTGGGCACCACGGTGTAGCCGCAGCGGGTGCCGGTAAAGCCTGCGATCTTGGAGAAGCTGCAAACCTCAACGGCGCAATCCTTAGCGCCCTCAACCTCATAGATGCTGCGGGCCAGACCCGGTTCGCTGACAAAGCATTCATAGGCGGCGTCAAACAGGATCAGGGCGTTGTTGGCCTTGGCCCAGCGCACCCATTCTTTCAGCTGGTCCACGGTGTAGGTGGCGCCGGTGGGGTTGTTGGGGCTGCACAGGTACACAATGTCGGCATGAACATTGTCATCCGGCATCGGCAAAAAGTTATTCTCGGCGCTGGCGGACATGTACAGGATCTTGCGCCCGGCCATCACGTTGTCATCCACATAAACGGGGTAAACGGGGTCCGGCACCAGCACGGTATTGTCCACATCAAACAGATCCAGCAGGTTGCCCAGGTCGCTCTTGGCGCCGTCGGATACAAAGATTTCGGCCATGTCCAGCTCTACGCCGTGGCCGGCATAGTATTTCTGGATAGCGGAACGCAGAAATTCATAGCCCTGCTCGCTGGGGATATAGCCGTGGAAAGTCTCTTTTTTGCCCTGCTCCTCAACGGCTTTCAGCATGGCGTCGGTCACGCTTTTGGCCAGCGGCAGCGTTACATCGCCAATACCCAGGCGGATGATATCCTTATCCGGGTTGGCTTTCTGGTAAGCAGCAACCTTGTGCGCAATGGTGCTGAAAAGATAGCTTTCGTTCAGCTCGGAATAATGCTTGTTCAGTTTCATCTTTCGCTCCCTCTGCATTTTAACATGATACTGTAGCGGTTAGGAATCCTAAATGATATGTCTGTATGGTATCATAAAACGCCGCCACATTCAAGAAAAACCGCGAAAATCTACCCCTTATGATAAACAGTACTTTCGCCAGATTTCTTTAATTTTATATGGCTTCATATGGTTCAGTGTGTTACCGTCAACCTCGCCATACCTCCAATTTCTAATTTGAGAAAACTCCTAACGCCTACTTCCTAACTCCTAACTAACTTTACACTTCCACGCAACCCACAAACGCCGTCTCCGCCGGGCCGGTCATCAGGATGTTGTCATCCGCTGTGATGGTGATGGAAAGGATGCCGCCCAGCAGGTGTACATCCACCGGAACATTGCGGGGGCACACGCCGCGCAGCACCAAAGCGGCCACCGTGGCGCAGGAGCCGGTGCCGCAGGCGAACGTCTCGCCGCTGCCGCGCTCCCAAACCCGCATCACTACGCTGGTGGGGCTTTCGATATAAACAAACTCGGTGTTGACCCCTTCGGGGAACGCCGGGTGGTGCTCAAACTCCGGGCCGATGGCAGCCAGCGCGTGGCCGGTGGGCAAGGTGTCGCAATCCGGCCATTCAATGATGCAGTGCGGGTTGCCGGTGCTGATGCAGGCGGCATCCCAGGTTTTGCCCGCTGCCGTCAGCGGGGCGTGGACCAGCGGCCCGGCCCCCAACCCAACGGCGGGCAGGGTGTCCGCCATCGCAGAAAAATGTCCCATTTCGGCCTGCCACAGCCCTTCGCCTTTGCGGTGCAGCGTTTTACGGCCCGCCATCAGGGTGTCGATCTCGATCACATCCTTCGGCACGCCGTGCGTGTACAAAAACTGCGCCACACAGCGCACCCCGTTGCCGCACATTTTGCCCTCGGAGCCATCCGCATTGAACATCCGCATGGTGGCGTCGCCGTCAGCGGCGGGCAGATGCAGATAATGCCGTCCGCCCCAATGGAAAAATGCCGGCGGGAAAGTTTTTGGCTCCAGACGGCAATCTCCGCAGGCAGGCCGGTTTCGCGGCAGTCAAGATAGATATAGTCGTTGCCGCAGCCGTGCATTTTGGTAAAGTGCAGTTGCATAAAGTGCCTCCTTGTTGTGCGGTGTGGAAAGAATCAAATAAAAGAATAAAGAAAAAAGAATAATGGTTGTGTGATGCCCATGGCGTCACATTTTAATCAGGCCAACCACTCCGGCAAAAGCATTCTAGCCAGAGCAGCCCGCCTGTTTTATTCGCGCCGCGGGCGGCGCACCAACATGAATTATTATTTATTACTTCTAATCCTATATTATAGCATCCCGCTGCACCGGCGTACAGGGATGTGAAAGCTCCCGGATAAAAAAGTTGCCGGGAAACTTGACAAGGCTGTGCAGATACGATATAAAAGTACTATGACATTCTGTATATGTGTGCCCTGCGTGCTGATACCGGCATGGCAGAAATACGATATTGATACGGGTAAGGAGTAAAAGCTATGGAATCCGAAGTTTTTGAGCGCATCCGCGATTATCTGGCTGACCAGCTTGACATCGAGGCTGAAAAAATCACCCCCGAAAGCGATATTATCAATGATTTTGGCGCAGACAGCCTGGATGTGATCGATATGATCACTACCCTGTCTGACGAGTTCGGAGTCGAGATCCCGGACGAGGAGATCGAAAATTTCCACACCGTGGGCGATGTGGTTGCCTATGTGGAAGAGCATATGCAGTAATGCGGCATGGCAGCATGCAGTTTTGTAAGAAAGTGTGAGGGGAACCAATGGCAAACGATAAGAAAAAAATGGTCGAAGCAATCACCGCGCAGGAAGTTGATTTCGCGCAGTGGTATACGGATATCTGCACCAAGGCAGAGCTGGTTGAATATTCCAGCGTCAAGGGCTTTGTTGTGCTGCGCCCCTATGGCTATGCAATCTGGGAGAACATCCAGAAAATTCTGGATGGCCGCTTTAAGGCAACCGGCCACGAAAACGTGGCCATGCCTGTGCTGATCCCCGAAAGCCTGCTGAAAAAGGAGGGCGAGCTGGTAAACGGCTTTGCCCCCGAAGTTGCCTGGGTCACTGCAGGCGGTTCTGACCCGCTGGAAGAGCGCCTTGCTGTGCGCCCCACCAGCGAAACGATGTTCTGCGACCATTTCAGCCATGTGCTGCATTCTTACCGTGACCTGCCTATGCTGTACAATCAGTGGTGCAGCGTGGTTCGCTGGGAAAAATCCACCCGCCCGTTCCTGCGCACCCGTGAGTTCTGGTGGCAGGAAGGCCACACCATCCACGAGACTGCCGAGGAGGCCAAGGCTGAGACCGAGCAGCAGCTGAACTGCTATGCCGACTTTGCCGAGCATGATCTGTGCATCCCCGTGCTGAAAGGCCGCAAGACCGATAAGGAAAAGTTTGCCGGTGCCGAGGCTACCTACACCATCGAAGCCATGATGAAGGACGGCAAAGCCCTGCAGAGCGGCACCAGCCACTATTTTGGCGATAAGTTCAGCCGCGCCTATGACGTTACCTTTACCGGCCGCGACAACACCCTGCAGTACCCCTTCCAGACCAGCTGGGGCGCTTCTACTCGTTTGATCGGCGCTATCATCATGACCCACGGCGATGACGACGGTCTGATCCTGCCCCCGGCCATTGCCCCGGTGCAGGTGGTCATCGTTCCCGTTGCCGCCCACAAACCCGGCGTACTGGACAAATGCCGCGAACTGGCTGCCGAAATCGGTAAGTATGCCCGCGTGAAGCTGGACGATTCCGACAAGCAGCCCGGCTGGAAGTTTGCCCAGTGGGAAATGAAGGGCGTGCCTGTTCGCCTGGAAGTCGGCCCCCGCGATATCGAGAACGGTCAGTGCGTGCTGGTCCGCCGCGATACCCGCGAAAAGCAGTTTGTGAAGTTTGAAGATCTGGCCACCGCAATTCCCGCCGCAATGGAAGCTCTGGCCAAGGATCTGTATGACCGCGCTTTGCAGAACCGCGAAAACCGCACCTGGAGCGCCACCACCATGGACGAAGTGAAAAAGATCGTGTCCGAAAAGACCGGTTTTGTCAAAACCATGTGGTGCGGTGACCTGGCCTGTGAGGAAGCCATGAAGACCGAAGCAGGGCTTTCCAGCCGCTGCATGCCGTTCGAGCAGGAACACCTGTCCGACGTATGCCCGGTCTGCGGCAAGCCCGCCAAGAGCATGGTCGTCTGGGGCATCGCATACTAAGCCAATCCCGGCAGTGCTGTTTTATGCGGCCCTGCCGGTTTTTGTATGGGAAAACGGGTGCTTTTTGGGAAATTCAGGGTATATATAGGGCACCGCTGTTGTGCCACGATCGGTGTGTGGCTATTTTTGATTTTTGTTGCCCATTACAAAATAGTCCGTAGGGAACGGTCTATCTCCGGCCTAAGAGCCGGGATTAAAATCCCGGTTGGCCTCCGAAACGCGCCTGCGGGCGCAGTGACCGTTCCGGGACTTTGTGAGAAATGTCTTTGTGATTTTGGTATCAATCCGAATTTCTAATTAACGCCTCCCCCCTAACTTCTAACTAAAAAACTATGCTTCTTCTCCCTACATTGCTGCTCTATGCTCTGGGCTTGCTGCTGACTGGTATCGGCAGCAGGCTGGCTTCGCGCTGCGCAACGTGGTGCGGGGCGCTGTGCGGGCTGCCTATGTGGATGGTGGGCGGCACGCTGGTGGCGGTGTGTACGGCGCTGCCGCAGCTGGTGCTGGCGTTTCTGGCGGCAGGTATGTCCGTTACTGCGCTGGCCGTTGGTACGGCTCTGGCGGGCGCTGTCACCCAGCTGGGGCTGGTACTGGCGCTTTGCCTGCTGCGCTGTAATGTCACGGTGGACCGCGGCGAGCTGCTGCGCAAATGCGCCCTGCTGCTGGTGGCCTGCAGCGTGGTGGTCCTGTTTGTGCGGGACGGCACCCTGAGCTATACCGGTACCGGCCTGCTGATGGGCCTGTTTGTTCTGTTTGTCATGCAGAGCATCGCCTACCAGTACCGCTTTGCGTTCCGGGAGGGGCTGGAGCTTATCACTTTCCAGAAGGAAAAAGGCGAAAAGACCCCGCCGGAAGACCCATCCGGGCGGACCGTCCTGTTCCCGGCTATGAGCATCCGCACCAGCCTGCGCAACCTGGCCGGGGTGGTGGGCGGCATGGCAGTGCTCTGCGTGGGAGCGTGGGCCCTGCTGAACAGCGCCGTGGCGCTGGCCAACCTGACTGGCACCATTCAGGCCCAGTGGGCGGCAACCCTGATTTCCTTTGGCCTCTGTCTGCCCCTGCTGGTGGAAGTGTTCGACCATCCCCTTGGCTCTGCCTGGAAGCGATTTGCGGAAAAATGCCGCATCTACCCGCCGCAGGCACTGCCCATGCAGGTGCTGAACAGCGCCATTTTGAGCATCACGCTGGTGCTGCCTGTTTCCAGCCTGATGTACCGCCGCCGCTTGCCGGTGGGTGAACAGTTCCGCCAGTATGATATCCCGTTCTGCGTTTTGATGGCATTGATCCTGCTGCTGCCGCCGCTGGTCAAAAAGTGGCTTTACCGCTGGCAGGGCAGAGTATGCCTGATACTTTATGTTATGTACCTTGCCGCCGTGCTTATCATGCCGCGGGCAGGCGCATAACTCAAAACAAAACGCACCCGCCCGGCGGGAACATTGCAGTTCCACGCCGGGCGGTTCTTATGTTATCAGGCAGCTTTGCTTACAGTGCTTCGATCATATTAGCCACAATGGCGGTGGCAGTTTTGATGTATTCGCCGATGCTGAACTTTTTCACGACAAGAACTTCATAACCGCTCTCGTCCGCGTTGTCGCTCATGGCGCGCAGGATGACGCAGGGTACGCCGTTGCGGGCGGCAATCTGGCTTACAGCAGCGCCTTCCATCTCCACGCAGTCGGGCTGGCATTTGTCCTCGATAGCCTTTTTGGTGGCGGCATCGCCAACAAAAAGGTCACCGGTGGCAATCTTGCCGGCAATGGCCTTAACACCACAGGCGTTGCAGGCATCCAGTGCAGCTTTGACCAGGGCCGGGTCGCCGTGGTACTCTGCGGTGAACGGTGCGCTCTGGGCAATCATGTCGTTCTGGGCGTCGTGATATACCACGGTTTCGCCCACGCAGACATCACCAATGCCGATCTTGCTGGTCATGTTGCCTGCAATGCCGGAGAAGATGATCTTCTCGGCACCGTACTTGGTAATTAGAACCTGCACGGTGGAAGCGGCGTTTGCCTTGCCCATACCGGCGCAGCACACAACGACCTGGCGGCCGTTCAGCATGCCCTGGTGGTACTCCACCCCGGCGTAAGTTTCTTTGGTCACCTGCTCCAGCTTGGCACACAGCTGGTCAACTTCATCGGGCATAGCGCCCATAATGCCAATGATCATGGTATTGCTCCTTTTTATCAGACGTTGAAGAGAAATTCGATCACATCGCCATCATTCACAACGTATTCCTTGCCCTCGGTGCGCTGCAGGCCCTTGGCCTTAACCGCAGCATAGTCAAAGTTGTTGTCGGCCAGTGCGTCATAGCTGATGACCTGGGCGCGGATAAAGCCGCGCTCAAAGTCAGAATGGATTTTGCCGGCAGCCTGCGGGGCTTTGGTGCCGCGCTTGATGGTCCAGGCTCGGCATTCCTTTTTGCCGTCCGTCAAAAAGCTGATGAGGCCCAGCAGATCATAGCTTGCCTTAATCAGGTTATCCAGGCCGGTGGATTCAATGCCCATCTCGTGCAGGAACGCCAGCTTTTCTTCCTGGCTGGAACCGGCGATATCTTCCTCGGTCTTGGCACAGATGGGGATTGCCTGTGCGTTTTCCTCTTTGGCGCGGGCGGCAACCAACGGATAGTACGGGTTCTCGTCCAACCCGCCCAGCAGGTCATCCTCGCCCACGTTGCAGGCATAAATCACCGGCTTGGCGGAGAGCAGACCCAGTTCTTTGCGAGCGGTGTTCTGGCTGTCGTCATCCGGGTCAAAGGCAAAGGAACGGGCGGGCTTGCCGCCTTCCAGATGAGCGGCAAGCTCTGCCAGCCAGGCAGCTTCGGCAGCAGCGGTCTTATTGCCGGTCTTGGCGGCTTTCTGCTGGCGGCCCAGGCGGTTGCTGACAACTTCCAGGTCGGCCAGGATCAGCTCCAGGTCGATGGCGTCAATATCGCGGATGGGGTCAACGCTTTCCGGCTTGTTCACATCCTCCACAACATGGATGATGTTGTCATCGTCAAAGCAGCGCACCACATGTACAATGGCATCGCACTCGCGGATATGGCCCAGGAACTTGTTTCCCAGACCAGCGCCCTGGCTGGCACCTTTGACCAGACCGGCAATATCCACAAACTCCACAATGGCGGGGGTCTTTTTGTCTGTCTGCCAGATCTCGGCCAGTTTGTCCAGCCGGGCATCAGGAACCGGAACAATGCCGGAGTTCGGCTCAATGGTGCAGAACGGATAGTTGGCTGCCTGAGCATTCTGGGTGCTGGTCAGCGCATTGAACAAAGTGGATTTGCCAACATTGGGCAAACCGACGATTCCTAATTTCATTTGTACTCATTCTCCTTAACGGAATATTTTGACTGTCTATCATTATACCCAACCAGCGCACTGCGTGCAAGGGCAGGGCGCGGCCATGCTCATAATTTTGCGCAATTCTACACATTTTACCTGTTTTGACCACCGGTTGTTCTTTATTTTTCCACATTTATGCCTTATAATGTTAAAAGGTCGAATCAAAATACCCCCGTACCGGCCCTGTCCGGCGCGGGAAACCATAGAGTTGGAGGGCATAAAACCCATGTCAAACGAGAAAATTCTGGTTGTGGATGATGATAAAAACATCTGTGAACTGCTGCGCCTGTACCTGGTCAAAGAGGGATACGGTGTGACCATTGCCAATGATGGCACTGCTGCACTGCAGGAATTTGATAAGCTGCATCCGGACCTTGTGTTGTTGGATGTGATGATGCCCGGCATTGATGGGTGGGAAGTCTGCCGCAAGATCCGCCAGAACAACCAGACCCCCATCATTATGCTGACGGCAAAGGGCGAAACCTATGATAAGGTTCTGGGCCTGGAACTGGGTGCGGATGATTACATCGTAAAGCCTTTTGAAACCAAGGAAGTGACGGCCCGTATCAAGGCTGTTCTGCGCCGCTGCGGCAGCAAGGACGAAGAAAACAAAGGCGTTTATGACTTTGACAATCTGCACCTGGATATGAACCGCTATGAGCTGAAAGTGAAGGGTAAAGTGGTGGATGCGCCGCCCAAAGAGTTGGAACTGCTGGCCTGCCTGGCTGGGCACCCCAACCGGGTCTATACGCGTGACCAGCTGCTGGACGAAGTGTGGGGCTTTGAATATTATGGCGACTCCCGCACCATCGATGTCCATGTTAAGCGCCTGCGCGAAAAGCTGGAGGGAGCCTCGGAACAGTGGAACCTGAAAACCGTGTGGGGCGTTGGTTACAAGTTTGAGGTTAAAGAATAATGTGCCGCGCCAAAAAAGAAGAGAATAACGGGGCAGCCCCGCTGCGCAGCGTAAGCGGGGAAGTGTTTGCAACCTTTGCCTCGCTGCTGCTGGTGGCGCTGGTGTTGATGTGCATGCTGCAAACGGGGCTCTCCTGCGCGTACTTTGCCCAGGAGCGCAAAAGTGCCCTGACTGCCGTGCTGGACGGTGCTACTGCCATGGCGGAGACCTATGCTTCGGAAGGAAACATTGTGACCCTGCCCGGCGGGGACAATGAGTTGGTGGAGCGAGCCAAGACCGGCTTTGAACTGTTCAATACATCATCGGACGCACTTGTGTTTGTGGCAGACCGGGATGGCAACATCCTGATGCACACCGGCAAAGATGTAGCCGAAAGTGCAAAGATCCCGCAGAACTTGCAGGAAGAGATGGACAGCGGCAAGGATATCTTTCTTATGGGTACCATGGACGATACCCTGCACGATAAGTATTATATTGCGGGCCGCCGCGTGAATCTGGGCGGCAGCGAGGGTTATTTGTTTGCTGCAACACCGGTACATGCGCTGGCGGTCTATATCCGCTCCATCCTGACGATGTTCTTGCTGTCCTCGGCGGTCATCCTGATTGTCTGCGGCATTTTGTGCATGGTGCTGGCGCGGCGCATTACCTGGCCGATCGAACAGATCAGCCAGGCCGCCAAACGGCTGGGCGGCGGCGATTTCACCGCACGCGCCCCCGTAACTGGCTGTCAGGAGCTGGCGGATTTTGCCACGACCTTTAACAACATGGCGGGCCGCCTGCAAAACATTGATAACTCCCGCGGGCAGTTCATGGGCAACATTGCCCATGAACTGCGCACCCCCATGACCAGCATCAAGGGCTTTATTGACGGCATGCTGGACGGCACCATCCCGGAAAGCGAGTACAAGCATTATCTTGGCGTGGTATCGCAGGAAACCGGCCGCTTGGCCCGGCTGGTGCAGAACATGCTGGATATCACCAAACTGGAATCCGGCGAGGTGAAAGGAACTCCCAAAAATTACGATATCTGGTCCACCGTTACGGACGTGGTGCTTTCGGATGAGCGCCGCATTGAGGATGGCAAGATCGATATCCAGGGCCTTGGCCCCACGGGCACCATGGTGTATGCCGACCCGGACTTTATCCATCAAGTGGTCTACAACATTGTGGATAACGCCATCAAGTTTACCCCGCCGGATGGCGTCATCAAGTTTGATATCCAGCAGGAAAACGACATGGTGCGGGTGACCATCGAGAACACCGGCGACGGCATTGCGCCGGATGCCCTGCCCTTTGTGTTTGAGCGCTTTTATAAGGAGGACCGCTCCCGCGGCCTGAACACCCGCGGCAGTGGCCTGGGGTTGCATATCTGCAAGGTGCTGATCACCCTGTCCGGCGGCCAGATCAAGGCCGAAAGCGAGATGGGCAAATGGTGCCGCTTCACCTTTACCCTGCCTGCAGGCAAAACCGAGTAACAGCCCCAACCCCGGAATCGGATACCCGGCGACAATAGAATTGAAAAGGACCAAAGCCATTAGCTGAAAAGCGTGCGGCTTTGGTCCTTTGTTTATGGCCTATCTTGTGCAAGAGCGTGGTGTGTTCCGGTGTGCTTCGCCTTTGCAGCGGCTGCCCCAGCGCCGGATAGAAAGCGCGCACGGGGCTGGCCGACAAAAAGGTACAAAACGTGGGACGATGCACAAGCACCGCCCCACGTTATTTTATATTGGCAGAAATAAGATCAGAAATAGCACTTGATGTTGAACTTATCCACGTTCTGCTTTTCTTCCACCACCAGTTTTTCATGGTTGAAGTCAAAATGCACGCTGCGGCAGTCATCCGTATTGCGGGTCAGGCGCAGCAGGGTGTCCACGCGCTTCTGCTCGTCCTTGGTATAGAACAGGTAGCTGGCGCCTTCGCGCTTGGCGCGGCCGGTGCGGCCGATGCGGTGGGTGTAATGCTCGTTCTCTTCGGGCACATCATAGTTGATGACGGCGTCCACATCCGAAACATCGATGCCGCGGGCGGCCACATCGGTGGCAACCAGCACATTGATCTCGCCGGCCTTAAAGCGCTGCATGATGCGGTTGCGTTCCGCCTGGCTCAAATCGCCATGCAGGCAGTCTACATTAAAATGCAGCCGGGCCAGCTGGTTTGCCAGCATGCCGGTGTTGTACTTGGTGTTGCAAAACACCATTACGCGCTTGTAATCCTTGCTGATGATGATCTGGGCCAGGTCAGCCAGCTTGTCGCGGCCGGTGGTCAGCAGCTTGTACTGGGCAATTTTGGGGCTGGATTCCTGCACCGGCTGAACGTCTACTTCGGCGGCGTTGTGCTGGTACAGCCAGCCGATATCCAGTACCTCGCGGCTGATGGTGGCGCTGAACATGGATAGGGACTCTCTGCTTTTCAGCAGGTCAATGATGCCGCGCACATCCTTGTAAAAGCCCATGTTCAGCATTTCGTCGGCTTCGTCCAGCACAATGGTCGTCACCTGCGAAAGATCCAGCGCATGGTGGCGGTAGTGGTCCATCAGGCGGCCGGGGGTGGCAACCACGATCTGGCAGCCGGCTTTCAGCTGTTTCTGCTGCTTTTCCAGCCCGGCACCGCCGTACACGCACACCACGCGGATCTCCGGCAGGAACTGCGCCAGGTTAGTTAGATCCTGTGCAATCTGCTGTGCCAGCTCACGCGTGGGGCTGAGCACAACGGCCTTGGGCGCACCTGCCGGGAAACCAGCGGCCTTTTGCAGAATGGGAATGCCGAACGCAACGGTTTTGCCGGTGCCGGTGGGGGCCTTGGCAATCATATCATGCCCGGCCAGCATCAGGGGAATGGCCTTCTGCTGGATTTCGGTCATCTCGGTATATCCCATTGCCTGTGTTGCCCGGATGATCTCCGGCCGCACGGAGGAAGAAAGTTCAGTGAAGTTCATAAATTAGTGTACACCTTTCGTGTTAGTTAGGGGTTAGGAGGGAGGAGTTAATTAGAAATTGGAATGAATGATAAATTTATATGTAGGGCGGGGGCACTGACCCCGCCGGAACTTAGGTCGGATTGAACATTGAAAATATGTGACTAATCCACAAATTACTTGTAGGGGCGGCGTCCCCGACGCCCCGGATGGGCAATAATTATACCGCACATTTCAATGGATCTAACGTCTTATATGGCTTTCCGACTTTCCCGAAAAAACGCTTTTTCCCATTATAACAGCAAAAGCCGGGTGCGGCAAGTGCGCACCCGGCAAAATGCGGTGTGTTTTGCGTTTTACAGCTCACAGGAGGCAAAACCGTCCTTGCCCAGCACCAGAACACGGGGATAGCCCAGTTCCTTCAGCTGTGCGGCGGCTTCCTCAAAGCCAAAGGTCAGGGCCTTGGCTTCGTGGGCATCGGCGGTAATGGTCACATTGCCGCCCATGGTCAGCCATTCTTTCAGGATGGCCGGGGAGGGAAAGTAATCCTCGCGGAAGCCGCGATAAACCGAGCTGGTATTCACTTCCAGCACGCAGCCAGCCTGTGCAGCGGCTTCCAGTGCCTTGTGGGCAGCGGCGGTGTAGCGCGGGTCGGATTCATCAAAAAACTTGCCGCTGCCGTTCACCTTTTTGATCAGGTCAAAATGACCCAGGATGGTGGGCTTTTTGGCGGCAACTGCGGCTACGTTGGCAAAATACGTTTCCACCACAGCAAGGCCGTCGCCGTCAAAGTCGTCCTGGATGCAGGCAGCCAGGTCCGCTTCGCGCCAGTCAATCTCGTAATATTTGCCGGTCTTGGGGCCCTTGACATAATGGGCGCTGCCGATCCAGTAATCATAGGCAGCCGGGTCGTCATCGCTGTACAGATCCCATTCCAGGCCGCACAAAATGTCCAGCTTGCCGACATAGCGCTCTTTCAGCTTGGCTACCTGGGCGCGGTACAGCTGGGTGCGTGCATTGGTCATGCAATACTCAATGTCGTGCGGGGTGTGGCTGTGGCCAGAGAAGCCCAGCGTTTTCAGCCCGGCTTTCCAGGCGCTCAGGGCAAGCTCCTCCAGGGTGTTTTTGCCGTCACACAGCTTGGTGTGAACATGGACCGAACTGAGCAGATATTCCTTAGCCATTACTGCATCCTCTCCTGTTTCACTTTATGGTCAATAACATGGCGCTTTTCCAGCTCTTTGGTGATGTCTTCTACGGAAATGCCAAGTTCAATCATCAAAACCATCACATGGTAGGCAAGGTCGCTGATCTCGTAAACAGTTTCCTCTTTGTCGCGCTTGCTGCCTGCAATGATCACTTCGGTGGATTCCTCGCCGACCTTTTTCAGAATCTTTTCCAGACCCTTATCAAACAGGTAGGTGGTGTAGCTGCCCTCTTTGGGGTTGGTCTTGCGGCCTTCGATCAGCTCATACAGCCCCTGCCAGGTGAACTGCTTCAGCTCATCGGAAACATAGACCGGGTTAAAGAAGCAGCTTTCCGCGCCGGTGTGGCAGGCGGGGCCGCTCTTGATGACATCCACGACCAAAGCGTCCTTATCGCAGTCTGCGGTGATGGAAACCACGTGCTGCACATTGCCGCTGGTTTCGCCCTTGCGCCAGATCTCCTGGCGGCTGCGGGACCAGAACACCGTGCGGCCCTCGGCAATCGTCAAAGCCAGGGTTTCGGCGTTCATATAAGCCAGGGTCAGAACCTCTTTGGTGTAGTGATCCTGCACAATGGCCGGAATCAGGCCGTTGGCATCAAATTTCAGAGTTTTGGAATTTTCGGTGATTTCCATGGCGAACTCCTTATCTAAAACGGCGAAAGGCTGGGTACACTCTGCCGGGCCGCAGATTCATGCGAACCGCACAGCCGGATTCCCAAAAGCTTCCCCATCCTCAGTAAAAAATTATAAGTATAGTTTAGCGTGTTTTGCGTTGTTTGGCAAGCCCCAATTATATGGGCTGCTTTTGCCTGTTATACCCGCATCTCCACGCCGTTTTCACGCAGGTAAAGCTTCAAATCGCGGATGTCCACCTGCTTCGTGTGGAAGATGGAGGCTGCCAGCCCGGCGTCCACGCGGGGGTGGTTCAAGAACAGCTCCTTGAAGTCATCCATCTTGCCAGCACCGCCGGAAGCGATGATGGGCACAGCACAGCGCTGGGCCACGGCGTCCAGCAGCTCCAGGTCAAAGCCGTTCTTTACGCCGTCCGTGTCAATCGAGTTGACAACCAGCTCGCCCGCGCCGTTTTTTACGCCATGCTCCAGCCAGTCCAGCGCGTCAATGCCGGTGTTTTCGCGCCCGCCTTTGGTGAACAGCTTGAACTTGCCATCCACCCGCTTGATGTCCGCCGAGAGCACCACGCACTGATTGCCGTAACGCTGGGCAGCGGCGGAAATAATGGCCGGGTTCTTGATGGCACCGGAGTTGACACTTACTTTGTCGGCACCGCATTTCAGCACCCGGTCAAAATCTTCCAGGCTGCCGATGCCGCCGCCGACCGTCAGCGGGATAAAAATTTCGCTGGCAACGCGGCGCAGAATATCGGTAAAAATCGTGCGGCCCTCCACGCTGGCGGTGATATCATAAAACACCAGCTCATCAGCCCCGGCCGCGTTGTAATAGCGGGCCATCTCGACCGGGTCGGCCATATCCTGTAATCCGGCAAAGTTGACACCCTTGACCACACGGCCGTCTTTTACATCCAAGCACGGGATAATGCGTTTGGTAATCATGCGCCCAGCCCCCTTATTCCTGATACAGTGCCACAGCCTGTTTGAGGTCGATGGCGCCGGTGTAGATGGATTTGCCCAAAATTGCGGCGTGGCAGCCCATGGCCTGCAGCTCCGCCAGCTCTTCCATGCGGGCAATGCCGCCGGATGCCGTGATCTCCAGGCCGGAAATCTGCAACAGCTCACGGTACAGGTCCATGTTGGTGCCCTGCATTGTGCCGTCGCGGGAAATATCGGTGGCAATGATCGCCTGCACGCCAGCTTCGGCACAGCGGCGGCAGAAAGCAACGCCCGGTTCGGGGGTGACTTCTTTCCAGCCGTTCACAGCCACAAGGCCATCGCGCATGTCCACGCCAACGGCAATTTTGGGGCCGTATTTCTGCGCCATGCGGGCGGTAAAATCAAAATCCTTTACGGCAATGGTGCCCAGGATGCAGCGCCCCACGCCGAGGGAAAGATACTGTTCAATGCGGGCTTCGTCACGGATGCCGCCGCCGACCTCGATAAACAGCCCGCCCTGCTTAGCAATGGCGGCAATGGTGGTCATGTTGGCGGTAGTGTCATCCTTGGCGCCGTCCAAGTCCACCACATGCAGGTACTTGGCCCCGGCGGCAATAAACTCCCGTGCCTGGGCGGCGGGGTCTGCATTATAAACGGTCATCTGGTCGTAATCGCCCTGGTACAGGCGCACGGCCTGCCCGCCGCGCAGATCAATGGCAGGATATAACTTCATGGCTGCACCTCACAATTCTGCAAAGGCCCGCAGCATGCGCAGGCCGGTATCGCCGGATTTTTCGGGGTGGAACTGCGTGCCGTATACCAGGCCGTTTTTCACAGCGCCCGTTACCGGGATGCTGTACTCACTGGCAGCCAGCGTGTTGGCGGCACAGTTTTTGGCGTAAAAGCTGTGCACATAATACACATACTCACCGGGCTTGGTGTACTTGAACAGCGGGTCGTTTTCCCGCCCCGGCACAATGTCCAGCCGGTTCCAGCCGATGTGCGGCACTTTCAGGCTGGGGTCTTTCAAATCGTCTGCCAGCGGACACACTTCGCCGGGAATCAGGCCAAGGCCGGTGTGTTCGCCGTACTCATAGCTTTTTTCAAACAGCAGCTGCATGCCCAGGCAGATGCCCAAAAGCGGTTTGTGCTCCACTTCCTGCTTGATAACGGGCACCAGGCCGGTGGCTTCCAGCTTGGCCATGGCATCGGCAAACGCGCCCACACCGGGCAGAATGATGTGGTCCGCCGCGCGGATGGCGGCAGCGTCGCAGGTCACTTTGGTTTCCAGCCCCAGGCTTTTCAGGCTGGAAGCCAGACTGAACAAGTTGCCCACGCCGTAATCAATAATGGCGATCATATACGTTCCCCCTTTTTGTATGCTGCTGTTGCAGCGCCCCTCTTAATACCTGGGGTTAATGTAGCCCCAGGGCCAGCCGGACCTCGTTCATTTGGATCTGGTCCGTGTCATATTGGTAAACCGTTCCATCGGCAAAGGTATAACGCACAAAAACGCCGGTGGGTTTTTTGGCGGTCTCTTCGGGTATTTCCACTTCCCACAAGTCCAGCACCGCGCCGCTGTGGTAGCGGACGGTGAGCGGCTCCCCCTGCGGGCAGCTTGGCTGCACTTTGCCCGCCCCGGCGGCGCAGATCAACCGGCATAACCGGCTGCTGGCATCCGGGTCCAGGGAGGAGGTTTCGCCGTTGCGGGTCAGCGCAGCACCGATCTTGCCCGCGTTTTCCACACTGGCGGCAAAATCGGTGGAAAACCTGCGGTAGCGCTGGTGGTAACGCGCCGCCCAGCCAATGGTGCCAATGCAGATTACCAGAACCACACAGGCCGCCGCCAGGAACACCGCCCCGCCCCAGCCACGCCGCCGTTTGCCGGGTTTAATTCTGTCATACAGGTTCATGGTGTTCCCTCCTGATACAGTGGGTCCAAAACCCATTTGAACTGTAATCATACCCCTTTAACCGGTTCCCTTTGCGGTCTGGTAATTCCGTCCCCATGCTACTTTACCCCAAAATCAAATCCAGCTCCTCAAAGAATCGCTGCATCTGTTCCGGGGTACCGATGGTGATGCGCAGATAATCGGAAAGGCGCGGGGCGCTGAAATAGCGGATCAGCACGCCTTTTTGCCGCAGGCGCTCAAAAATCTGTTTGCAGGGCATGCGGCTGGTGGTAACGAACAAAAAGTTGGTGGCGGAATCCGGCCCGGTAAAACCGCGCTCCCGCAGCTTGGTCATTGTGTCGGCGCGGGTGGCGCAGATCTTGCCCACCGTATCACGGAAGTAATTCTCATCCTCCATGGCGGCCACGGCGGCAGCCTGGGAGAGGGAATTGACGTTGTATGGGCTGTAGCTGAACTTGATGCGGTTCATATCGGCAATCAGCTCCGGGTTTGCCACGCAGAAGCCCACGCGGGCACCGGCCAGATTGTGGGATTTGGAGAAGGTCTGCACCACAATCACATTGTCATATTTCTTGGTCAGCGGAACGCAGCTGGCGTTTGGCCCGGCAAAATCAATGTACGCCTCGTCCACAATCACAATGCTGTCGGGGTTGGTGCGCACCACTTCCTCAATGGCGGCCACCGGCTGCAGCAGGGTGGTGGGGGCGTTGGGGTTGGCAATCACGATGGTCTCATTCAGGCCGTGGTACTTGCTCAAATCCAGCGAGAAATCTTCCTCCACTAGGATCACATGCTGCGGAATGTGCAACAAATCGCACAAAACCGGGTAAAAGCTGTAGGTGATATCGGCAAATGCCAGCGGGTGGGTTTCATCGCAGAAAGCGCGCAGCGCCAGCAGCAGGTTTTCATCGCTGCCGTTGCCGCACAAAATATTTTCCGGCTGCACGCCGCAGTGGCGGGCAATGGCG